>Ga0315912_10000125_pt1 | contig 179891 bp, 154 predicted proteins | sample VfabasoilMG_FD_204469 | JGI IMG/M metagenome (GOLD analysis project Ga0315912, IMG submission 204469) | Garden soil microbial communities collected in Santa Monica, California, United States - V. faba soil | ecosystem: Environmental > Terrestrial > Soil > Garden | place: USA: California...
CGATCCTCGGAGATCTCGTCTCCGATGCTGGAGGTCTCGTTTCCGATCTCCCCGACACCGTCACCCATGCCATCGGTGTCACCCATGCTGCCGGTCTGATCTGTTACCTATGTAGCCGGTCCGTACCACAGCGGTCCGCTCGTCCCCCGGACCCCTCGCCCGATTCGCCAGACCCCTTGCCCGCTATCGCCAGACCCCTTTCCCACTATCGTCGGACCCCTTGCCCGCTATCGCCAGACCCCCTTCCCGACTCGCCAGACCCCCTTCCCGACTCGCCAGACCCCCTTCCCGACTTCCGCGACCTCCACCGGCCCCACCGATCGTGCAGATCGCGCACGCCCTCCCAAACTTTTTTCGCCCCCGTTCACTTTTTCGTCCGAACCCACGCAACGCCCGGCTTCGGTGGCCGAGGACCCATTCAGAAGGGAAGGTCCGCGTCACGGACCTTCGACTGACCATGGCAACCAACAGCAAGAAGACCCCCACGCCCACCACCCGCACCGCCAAGCCGCGGTCCACAGGCGCAACCGAAACCGATCACCTCGCCTCCGACCTCCTCGACCCCCCCACCCCCCTCGAGTTCACCGCCACCACCCTCACCAAGCTCGATCAATCCCTCCTCCGCCGGACGATGCGCTTCCTCGTCAACATCCTCGAGCCCGGGCTCGCCGACCGGGCCCGGCGCGAGGGCTATAGCCGCAAGGAGCACGCGCTCGGCTGGCAGCTGTGGCGCACGGCCGCGGGCGAGACCCGGCCCTTCGAGCACTGGCTGCGCGAGCAGCAGCTGGTCGAGGGCGCCGACCTCGGCAACGAGGAGCAGCGGCGCCGGCTGCAGGAGATCGACGAGTTCGAGAACATCTGGTTCCCGCGCACGCGCGCGATCATCCGGCGCGTGGTGAGCAAGGAGCGGCGCGATGCGTTCGCGGCCGCGTTCTTCAAGGACCTCGTGCAGCAGCCGCTCGGCCCTTCGGTGGTCGGCTCGGTCGGCACCTACCTCACCCGCCTCGCCGGGCTCGAGGCCAGCACCGATCCCGACGCAAAGACCGTTCGCGCCACGCTGCGCTCGCGCGGCCTCACCGACGGCAAGCTCACCGCCGTCGTGCGCCTGATCGAGGAGACCAAGGCCGGTGCCAAGGAGAGCAAGGAGCCGAGCCCCCCGGTGTCCGCCGCCGACCTCGAGAAGGCCCGCCTCGCCCAGCTCGATGCGCTCGAGGCCCTGCGCGACTGGTGGAACGACTGGGGCGTGACCCTGCGCCCCCGCTATGGCCTCCGCGAGCAGCTCAAGCTCGGCCTCACCGTCGGCAAGAAGCGCGGCTCGTTCTCCGGCGACGGAGAGCTCGATGACGAGGACGGCGAGCCGGCCGACGTCCCCGCCCATCCGTCCATGACGGACGACTCGCTCGTCGCCTCCTGAGAGCCCGACGCCGGTAGCCACCGGCGTCCCCACCCAGCACACGAGGCCGGCGTTGCGGCGAAATCCGCGGCGCCGGCCTCGTGCTTTTCGCCGCCACGTACGCTCGATTCACGCCCACCATTGCACCCGTGGCGCCCTGATATGCGAGGAGTCGATCTCCGCACCTCCGAAGCCCTGCACAAGACCGCCACGCTCGCGCTCTACATGCTCGGCTTCACGCACCGAGCAGAGCTGCGCGCTCGTGTGGTGCAGCATCCAGGGCTCGTGATCAGTCATCGGCTGATCGGCTACGGATCCTCCATACCTTGGCACCCGGGACCGCGAGCATGGCGTGCGCTTGGCTCCCACTTGCCTACGGGCACGGCTGGTCGGGCTCGATGGCGACGTAAGGCTCGCCCTCCCCGCCAGTTATGCCGATGGTGGGATGGATACCGTCGAAGTTCTTCAGGACCATGGTGTACACGAGCGCGGCCCAGAACAGGTCCGGATGACAGCATTCGTAGCTGCATTCGAACGGGCTGTGCTCGAAGGATTCGACATGGACCAGCGCTTCGTCGGGCATGCAGTCCACGGGGTGACCACCATAGTCGACGTTGGGATCGAGTGACGCCAGCGTGCCCTTCAGATCGTCGTACGCGCGATCGGTCAAGAAGCCGCACACCCGCTGAACGCCATCCTCACGTTCGCGCTCGTAGGTCACATCAACGCGGCGATCGAGGCGATACAACCGGGTGTATGAATCCTCGTACTCAAGCTTGCCAGGGCCGTCGTCCTCGTCACCCCCCTCGGGGCCACACGCGAGCGTGAACGACATGATGGCGAACATGATGAGTGGCTTGCCCATGGCGCTCTCCATCGCCCGGTGGCGGTTCCCCGCCTCGTGGATGATCCCTTGTAGCATCTTAGAATCCCCAGTGCATTCCCAGAAGTACCACACGAAGCTCGGGCGCGTGAACCATGCCGACGGTACGTGAGACGTCAGGCCCCAATTTCGCTGCCAGAGGATATCGTCCTCGAACAGCCGATCGGCCCGGTCCCGCCGATGTGTATGGTCGGCATTTGCAATGGCGACTGCGCCTGGCCTGCCTCGCGGATCTCCTCGAGATCCGAGCCAGCCACCGCATGAAGTGCCCTGCCGTGTAGTAGCTGAGCTTCGCGGAGTCTCGAACGAGGAGGCTATCGGCCACGGTTGCATTCATCGCGCGCTGGGTGCCTCGTCCGCTCAACACCTCGGCGATCCCCTCGCTCGGGAAGAGCGGAGGGTGGGCGAAACCATCGACGATGGCATGTACGATTTCATGGTCGATGGACGACCAGTCGCCAGCCACATGACCCGGGCGCCTGATCGAAATCGGTGCCAATGCTCGCTTGCTCGGCCTCGTAGCGGATGCTGGGCAGTGGCTCGGAGCATCCGAGCGGCAATGCGACCAGGAGGAATCGAAGCGCGCTCTCAGCTCCAGGATAGTGCGAGTGTGGACCAGCTAGCCAGGCAGAGCGGTTGGCGCCGTCCCATTCGCCAAGCGCGAGCTCGAGGAGAGCCCGCTCGTCCAGGATCGGCCCGGCGTCACTGGGGTAACGCCGCTGCAATGCCACTACACAAGCCAAGGGGCCGAAATCGGACGGGGCGGCCGAGTGCGAACGAGATCGCGAGGTACCGACCTTCGCACGCAAGAGCAAAAACGGCCTACCCTGCTTCCCGGCGCTCGGGCCTCCAGGTATCGTCGATCACGTGGCACGGATCGTCGTGATCGTCGAGGGTCTCGGCCTCTCGCTCGCGCTCCTCGCCTGCGCATGCGGGACGACCGTCATCGTGCCGCAGCCCGGCCACGAGTGGTGCATGGATGTGCAAGACCCCGTCGGAAGCGTCTCGGATCCTACCGATCTCGATCAGGGCATCGTGGAGCCCGACACGTTCACGGACCCGCGCGGCTGCCTGTGCTTCACCGCGGCAGAGGATCAACTCCTCGAGCAAGGGGCATCCGCCGAGCACATGGGCCAGCCCTGGCCTGCGGGGTACGAAGCCCTCCGTGACGAGTTGGTTGAAGCCGCACGCGCACGATGCACTCAGCTCGCCCTGGAAGATGAGCCACCCTTGATGTACACGGATTGCCTTTCGGCAGACGTGTCGCTGCCGTACCCAAGCGATGGTGTCGGCTGCACCATTTGCATCGAAGCCGGCGTTTGGAACGGCAGCGAGAAGGAGGTCGAGTGCCCGCCTGGTCTGGAGGATGCGACCGTTGGCGCGCCTGGCACGACCACCACGGAAGCAACGGCCACGGGATACGCATCGGTGGACGAGACCGGCGCGAACGACAGCTCGGGTTTCGGCCTGCGAGCAGTCGAACGGTGACTTCCATGGGTTGGCCAGCCAAAACCCTCGCTGCTAAAATGGTCCGCGGCATGCGTCGCCGTCTCACCGCGCTGAGCCTGTCCGCCCTCGTCCTCATGGCGGGCTGCCACGACGCCGGAGGCGATGACTCGGGTGACGACGACGACCACACCCCGATCGACATCGAGGCCCTGCTCTGGTGCGTGCCCAGTGCAGGCAGTGGCGAGACCGCGGATGGCGAGCGGGTCACGGTCCTCACCACGAGCACCGACCGAGGTGCGTGCCTCTGCCTGCCGATCGGAACGCAGCCCTCCACGGGCTCCGAGCTCGACGAGCTGCTCCACGAGATGGCGATCGACAAGTGCGAGAAAGACCTGCGGGCGCTCGGCGCCATCACCACGAGCTGCGAGGAGCATGTTCCCGAGCAAGACGTGGACTACCAAAGCCCCTGTGACCCCGATGACTGGCCACCACCCCCGACGTAGCCCGAGCCGATGCTGGGCAGCGCTGCTCGCGATCTCACTGGGCACGTGGGCCTGTGCCGATCGCGAGCTGGACGACGGCATGGAGGCCGAGCCCATCGAGCATCCTCCCGAGCTGATCGAGCGCTACGACCAAGCGTGCGAGGACTGGTGCTCTCTGCTCGACGAGTGCAATCGAGACGACATCACCTGCCATTGCGCAGACCGTGACTTCACCGAGGATCACGATCTATGCGTGGAGAAGGCCGCGCTGCAACTCGAGTGCGAAGCGGCGCTGACGTGCGAGGAGATCGATCTCCGCACCTCCGACGCCCCCGCACGAGACCGCCGCTGCTTCGGCGAGGGCATCGCCGAGATCGGTGCCTGCGGCTGATTCGCTTGCGTCGATCCGCCCTTCACCGACGCTACGTTGCAGCCCCCCCGACACTGCACCACCGTTCCCACCGGTGTAGCATTGCTCGCACATCTGCCATCGCCCTGCCCGACCTCGATCCATGCGGGTGGACATGCTCGACGCCACGCACCGAGCGGAACTGCACACGCCCCTGTGGTGCAGCATCCAGTAATTCCCAAAACCCCCAGCACACAGTAATTCATAGAACCCCCGCCCCCCCTCGACGCATGCTCTCAGAGATGCGGATCGACGAGCACACATCCGATCGCGAGCTGCTCACCGCGTGGCAGAGCGGCGACAAGACTGCTGCCGGGCGCCTCATCGGGCGCTACGGTCCGCGGCTCTACGGCTTCTTTTCGTCGAAGGTGGCGAGCGGCGCGGACGACCTGACGCAGCAGACGCTCTCGGACTGCGTCGCGGCGCAGTGGCAGATCGAGGAGGACGGCGATCGCAACAGCTTTCGCGGGTTCCTGTTCACGGTGGCGCGCCGCAGGCTGCTCAACCACTATCGCCACTTCATGCGGCGCGGGCACAAGCTCGAGCCGCTCGAGCACTCCATCGCCGACGTCGACCCGAGCGCGAGCCAGGTCGTGGCCGAGCGCGACCGGCAGCGCAGGCTGTTGGGCGCGCTGCAGCAGCTCCCGATCGACTCGCAGGTCGCGCTCGAGCTGCACTACTGGGAGGGGCTGACCGTCGCCGAGATCGCGCAAGTGGTGGAAGCTCCCACGGGCACGGTCAAGGCTCGCCTCGTCCGTGCCCGCAACCGCTTGAGGGAGCTGCTCGGCCCCGAGGTCACAGCCGCCCCCGAGGCCGAATAGGCGCTCGGCGGTCATCGCCGAGCGCCCAACACGAGCACCGCGCGTCGGTGCTCACGATCCGCGATGGCTACCAAGCAGGCATCGCGAAGGGAACGGGATTGGCAACGGCGTCTCCGGTGCCGAAGCTGGTGGAGCCGCCATCGTCGGTCTGGCTGCCATAGCTGTCGGTTCCGCTCGGTCCGCCCGTGGTCCAACCACCGTCGTCGGTCTGGCCGCCATAGCTGTCGGTTCCGCTCGGTCCGCCCGTGGTCCAACCACCATCGTCCGGATCACCGGTGGTACCGCCACCATCGCTCTCGGCTCCGCCGTCGCTCTCACCACCGTCGCTCTCGCCTCCGCTGGTGGTGCCGCCACCACCGGGCGGCGTCTCGCCCTCGGCACAGCCGAGCCGGGCGGGATCGCAATAGTCGACATCGGCCCCAGGCGCCGAATTCGGGCACTTGTCCCACTTGTCCGGGATCCCGTCACCGTCCGAGTCCGTGCCGCAGCCAGCGGGAAACGGGGTCTTGCCGCGTGCGCACAGGCCAGCCACGTGAGTGGACAGATCCTTGCACACGTTCGTGACCGTGGTGCCATCGGTCGGATCGGCGACGGAAGAGTCGCTCCAGTACTTCTGATTGCCGGGTGCGATCTCGCAGTAGACCTTGCCGGCGGGCGGCTTGTCGTTGGTGTCGTGCCACTCCACCGTGTGCCCGTGGGCCCACGCCGTGCACCACTCTGCGGGTGTGCGACAGGTCGTGGTCGGCGAAGTGCCAGCCGCACCGATCGGGTCGATCGAGCAGAGCCCGTTCTCGCACGTCTTGACCACGGTCGCGATGTGATACGTCCAGTCGTCGCCCGCGGGATAGCGGATGATCACCTTGTAGACCAGGTCATCGCACGTGCCGGTGCTATCGGGAGGGACGAGCTCACCGCACCACTTGCCGTCGGGGCCGCGCAGATCCGGGACACAGGCGTCGTTGAGCGAGCCCAGCATCGCGGTCGCACGGTCGAAGCAATGATCGTCGGCAAAGCAGTAGTTGCGGCACTCGTTGTAGTACTCGCCGGCCGCGATCTGCCCGTAGAGGTTGCGCGGGATGCAGTTGCCGCCACCCTCGCAGCTCTCGAGCTCCTCGCAGATGTCGATGTCCCCGGTGGTGGCGTCGTCGGTCCCTTCCCAGCCGCCCGTCTGGCTCGTTCCGGTCCCTTCCCAGCCGCCCGTCTGGCTCGTTCCGGTCCCTTCCCAGCCGCCCGTCTGGCTCGTTCCGGTTCCTTCCCAGCCGCCCGTCTGGCTCGCTCCGGTTCCTTCCCAACCGCCCGTGCTGCTCGCTCCGGTTCCTTCCCAGCCGCTCGTCTGGCTCGCTCCGGTCCCTTCCCAGCCGCCCGTGCCGCTCGCCACCTCGTCGGCCCACATCCGCAGCTCTTGCGGCGATTCCAGCTCCCCCTGGGTTCCGCACCCGATCACCGTGAGCCCAATTCCCCCGAAAACGAACGATGCAATGCGTCTCGTCATTGGTCCCCTTCTTCTGTCCAGTCGTTGTGTGGAGCCCGCGCGGCCGATCGCCGTGGCGCATGGACGGCTCGTTCTCTCCTCCGAGCCGGCCCGTCGCCGTACGCAAATGCCCCGTCGACGAGCCCTTCACCACAGCCCCGTCCTTGGTTGCATCGTTGCCGCAAAAATTACCGCGCGCTCGCGGGCGCGATTGCGCTCGCAGCCGCGGGTTCGATTCCGACCCCCCGAGCCCTCACGTGCTCCGAGCCAGCAGCGCATCCGTGCACGGGATGACGACATCGGCGAGCACGCGACCCACGCGCAGCGCTCGCGATCATTCTTCGAGATCGTCGCGAATGACCGTCCACGGCCCATAGCTGAGCGACTCGGGCAGATCAGCCCGCGGGATCGGGCTGTCGAACGCCGGCTCGGACAGGGCTTCGAGCACCGTGATCGCCCCACTCTCGTCGATCTCGAGCTCGAGCATCGCGCGCGGCGACGTCGTGTCGGTGCCGATCAGCGCCCGCGGACCGGCGCCGAGGCACGCCATGCTGACGTGGCGCAGCGTGCCGCGGCGACCCGGGTAGTAGACGTGGTGGTGCCCGCTGATGAACATCGTGACACCGTGCTGCTCGAGCATCGCTTCGAGCGCTGGATCACCGATGATCTCGTCCTCGCGACCGACCGAGAACGGAACGAGCGGCACGTGGCCGAACACGATCTTCGTCGGCGCATCGCTCTGGCCGAGCTGGCCGTCGAGCCACTGCATCTGGTCGGCATCGAGCGCCCCGACCGTCGTCGAGTCGAGCGCCACGAACAACGCGGCGCCGGCAATGAACGAGTAGCGCAGCGGATAGCCCGAGTCGTCGACGAGCTCGAGCGCCGGCTTGCGATCCAGCCACTCGGCGACGAACAGCTCGCGCTCGCCCGCGAACGCCGGGTAGCCCGACGCATCGTGATTGCCGGGGGTGACCGCGAACGGCAGGCCCGCGGCCGCGAGCTCGTCGGACACCGCCGCGTGGAAGCCCGCCCACATCGCCGGGTAGTCGAGCCCGGCTTGCTGACCTGCGACCATGTCACCGGTCGACAGCACGAGATCGGGTTGCCTCGCGATGATCGCAGCCACGGCAGCGTGGACCGGAGCCGAGTACGTCGTGCTGCCGTAGCTGTCGTTGAGATCGGAGACCACGATCACGCGCAGCGGTGCGAACCCGGGCATGCCCATGTCGAGCGACCCGGTGCTCGACGTCGCATCTGCAGCGGTGGTGCCCGGCCCGGGCGGCTCGGTATCCACGCGCGTATCCGCGGCGGTGCTCGTTCCACCCTCGTCGAGAACGCCCGATGTGGTCGCCACGGCACTGGTCCATGCCGTGGTGACCATCTCGCGCTCGGATGGCTCTACACACGCAGACGCTGCGATCACGAGCACCGCAACGCTTCGCGAGCGCATCCCGAACGGTAACAACCCGTGCTCCTGCCCGCAAGCACGCGTATCAGCAGCGCGGCGCCACGAACGATCCGTCGAGCTCGGGCCCACCCAGCGTCGCATCCGGATCGCCGGTGCCGAAGCCGTGCAGCACTCCGGTGACGCATGCCTCGCCGATCGCGACGAGCTCGATGGTGCCCACGAACAGCTGCTCGCGACCATCGTTGCCGAAGGAACCCCCGTCGCCCCCGTGCACCACGGTGACGGACCCGCGAAGATCGGGGTGATCGGCGAGATCGATGATCCCGGGCACGGCCAGCGCCGGAGGAATCTCGGCGGTGATCACCCAGCCAGTGGTCTCGCAGTCCCCGGGAATGTCGACCTCGTCGGCCGTGGTGCCGCACGAGAGCCCCCACGACGACCAGGTGAGGACCAGCGTGCCGTCATCCTTGGCCTGCGCGCCGGCGCTCACGATCTGCGTCTCGGGCGAGGTGCCGTCCGGCGGGTCCGCGCACTCGGCCACGGCCTCCGGCGTGAGGTTCGAGGGGCCGTCGATGCACTCGGGTGGGTCGCACGCCACGACTACGGCAACACCGAACAACAGGCATGCGACGGGGATGAAGCGATGATCGAAGCTCTTCATGATGTGCACCTCGGGGCCCGAAAGCCGCCATCGAAGGGTCCGTCCTTCTCGACGAGGCCGATGACGCGGCCGGTGACGCACGTGTCGGTGATCTCCAGCAGCTCGATCGTCGCCTCGCGAAGATCGCCGCCCCCACCCGTCGAGGTCATGCCCGGGGTCTCGAGCTCCAAGTAGAGCGGGTGCCCGAGCGGATGCACCCCCACGGTGGCCTCTTCCGCCGGGAACCCGACGGTGAGGCCTCGCTCGTCATCCCCGCACCAGCCGTGCTGGACCGCCGGCTCGCCGCACGCGAGCGCCCGGGTCGAGAGCGTGACGGTGAGGCCGTCGAAGCGATCCGTGACGCGGGCCGAGACCAGGCCGTCGATGGGCTCGACCCCATCGGGCAGCGCTGGGCACGGCTCGAGGCTCACGGGATCTTGGTTGCCGGGACGGTCCGGGGGTGGCTCGCAATTGCTGTCACAGGCCGGAGCGCCGGCACAGCACGCCAGCCAGGCCGCTTGGAGGAAACGACGTCGTAGCTTGCTCACGCTCGTTTCAGTCACCCTCGCTCGCCGAGTTTCCCACGCTGGGATGGTTTGGCCTTCGATTCCTGGCAGGAAACTTCCGTGGGGCTCGTGGCTGATCTGGGATACTCGGAGAGCCTCGTCCCGCCCGTGAGCCCCTGCCTCGTCCTCGCTGCGATCTGCGGTCCTGCCGCCGAGCCGGCTGCCGTACAGGCGGCTGCCGTACAGCCGACCGTCGAGCTGCGCCTCACCTCGGTCGACGAGGGCAGCGCCAAGCTCCTCGAGCAATCGCTGCGCCGCGAGCTGAGCGATCGGCTGCTGCAAGACGGCTACCGGGTCGTGCCCGGTGGCGCGGCCGCGAGCGTCGCGATCTGGGTGCACCTCGACCGCAACGGCGCACGCGTGAGCGCCCACGGAACAGAGGAGCGCGTGGAGGTGATCGAGGACGGCGACCCCGAGGTCGTGGCGCTCGAGGTCTTGCAGCTCACCACCGCGCTGGTCGACGAGGTGCGACCGCGAGAGCCCATCGAGCGGGCCGCCGTGGTGCTGCAGCTCGATGGCGCGGCCATGGATCCCGAGCTCCGCGAGCGACTGCAGGTCGGCCTGCTCGAGCGGGGCTACGCCCTCACCCGCACGCCCATGCCCACCGACCCGCGGCTGTGCGTGGTGGCGGACGGGGGCGAGCTCCGCGTGCACGTGACGGCCGGAGACCGAGCCTGCGAGCCACAGACGCTCGCGAGCTCCGTGGCCGCGGCGGAGACGGTCGAGCTGCGCCGCGTGCTGCTGCTCGACGAGGCCACCGCGGCGATCGACGCATGGAGCCGCACGAAGACGGCGTCCGGCGAGCTCGCGCCCGCGGAGCCCACGACCACGCGCGAGCCGAGCGAAGACCTCGAAGCACCGGTGCCCCCTGCCCGCGACCAAGACCGCGAAGACGCCACCGCCGAGCCGGAGCGAACGCCGAGCTTCGCCGTCATGCTCCATGGTGGCCTCGTGAGCCGAGTCGGCGGCGCCGATGGGGCCTTTGGCATGCGGCTGCGGGCCGGCCGTCAGCGAGGCCTCGGCGGCGGGCTCGAGCTCACCGTGATCCCGTCCTCGGCCACAGGCGTGCACGTCGTGGAGGCCCTGCCCACCGCGCTCTTCGACTGGGCGCTCGGCTTTCGACGCCACGGCATCGCGAGCTTCGGGGCCATGGCCGGCCTCCACGTGCATCGATTTCGCCAGGATGGCCCCACCGGCGACCGCGGCGTACGGCTCGCTCCGAGCCTCGGCACCACCGTGCGGCTCGGCTACCTCGGCGCGCGCGGCCTCGTAGCGTTCGGGGGGCTGCGCGCCGGCTGGTCCGGCGGTCAGTGGGTGCACGTGCTCGACGGCCAGCCCACCTGGAAGCGCTCTGCATTGCTCGTGGGCCTCGAGCTCGGCGTGGGCTGGGACTTCCCGTGGCGGAGGCGCGCATGAGCGAACGAGCCGGACCCGCGGCTGTGCCGCTCGCCGAGGAGGCGCTCGTGGACGTGCTCGACCGCCTCTATCGGCAGCACCACCGCGCCGTGTTCCACCTCGCGCTCCGCTATGGCCTCGGCGACGAGGCCTGGGCCGAGGACGTGGTCCACGACGTGTTCGTCGCGCTGCTCGATCGCCTGCCGAGCCTCGACGATCACGAAGCGCTCGACGGCTGGCTCTACCGCGTGACCACCAACCGCTGCCTACGCAAGCTCCGTCGCGACCGCTTCCTGCTGCACGACGTGGTGCTGCGGCTGCGGATGCTCGGCCCCACCGAGGGACCCTCGATCGAGGGCCGCGTGTTCGCGCGGCACGACCTCGAGCGCGCTCGGCAGGCGCTCGGCGAGCTCGCGCCCCGCGAGCGGGTGGTGGTGTGCATGGTCCACCTCGACGGCAAGTCGCAGCGCGAGGTGTGTGAGGTGCTCGGGCTCTCGAAGGGATACGTGTCCAAGCTGCTGGCGCGGGGCACCGCGCGGCTCGAGGAGGTGCTCCGTGGATGAGGCCAAGCCCGAGCCGCTCGCGCGCCTGCGTGCGCTCGACCAGGCGATCGCACGGCGCGGGGCGTCAGCGGAGGCGCGCGAGTCGGTGCGGCGAAGATTGCAGCAGAGTGCCGTGGAGCACGGGTTCCACGCCCGCTTGCGTTGGTGGCCGGCCGTCGCGTTCGCGGCCGGTGCGATCACGATGGGCGTCCTGCTCGTGCCCGAGGGCCCAGCCGAACGTACGCCATCGACCGCCCTGACCGAGGCCGAGCCGAGCGCAGGACCCACGGCCGATGCGGGTGTCGCGGTCGAGCCCACGCCCACCGAGCCGAGCTGCGCGGCGCTACAGCCCGGAATCGTTCGGCTCGAAGTCGACGCATGTGTGCTCGGCGACGGCGTACGCATGAGCGCGCTCCTGCCCTCGCAGCTCGCATGGGACGGCGACGCGATCGAGCTGCATGCCGGCGAGGTCTTGTTCGACGTGGCCCCCCGCCCCGGCCGGCCGCTGCGCGTGGCCTCGGGCGCGCTCGAGATCGAGGTCGTCGGCACGCGCTTCGTGGTGCACCACGACGACGCGGGCGGCTGGGTCTCCATGCTCGAGGGTCACGTGCGCACGCGGGTGGACGGAGGCCCGATGCAGGACCTCCGCAATGACCAGCGGCTCGAGTGGCCGGCCGTGTCCGCGAGCGAGCCCGCGCCCACGAGCGACCCCGCACCCGCGCCCGCGCGGACGACCCCACCGCGCGCATCCAAGCCCGCCGCGGCCGACGAGGGCCTGTCCGAGCTGCTCGCCGAGATCGCGACGCTCCGCCGCGACGGAGCCTATCGCGAGGCAGTCGAGCGACTGCGAGCGACCGACGTGCGCCGCTTCAGCGCCCGCGCCCGCCAGCTCGTCTCCTATGAGATCGGCACGCTGCTCGAGCGCCAGCTCGGCGATGCCGCGGAGGCCTGCCGCCACTGGGCCGAGCACCGCCGGCGCTACCCCAACGGCCGCTACGACGCGATCGTGGCCCGCTCGCTCGAGCGCCTGCGCTGCACCGACGAGGCGCAGTGACACAGTCGCACCGCGCTGGCAGCTCGGCCGCGCCCGTCGTCGCCTTCGCCGAGGTGTCCTACCCACACTGCGTCGGCACCGGAGCATCGCGGGTGGTGTAGAGCGCTTGCATGAGCTCCTTCGTGTCGGGCCTGCCGGTCTTCTTGGCCGGCACGGTGACGGAGTACTCCGCCTGCACCCACGCGTCGCCGGGGGCCACCACGCGCACGCCATCGATCTCGGGCGTGGTCCCGAGCTCCGGCGTGGGCGGGAGCACCACGTCGTGCCAGGTGCCATCGGCGGCCTGCATGGACAGCGCGCCACCCTTGCGCAGCAGCCACGGCGTACCGTGCTCGAGCCCCGTGGCCTCCTCGATCGGCGGGCCCTCGGGGATCGGCAGCGGCTCCCAGCCCTCGCCGGTGAAGCGCGAGAGCATGGAGCCCTGCACGATCCACGCCCGCCCGTCGCGGGCCTGGATCACGGCGTCGAGCCGCGGGCCAGCCAGCACGAGCGCGCTCGCCGTGCCGCCGCTCCAGCGCAGTAGCGTGGGCTCCGCATCGAAGAGCTTGGCGATGAACCCGTCGCCTTGGTCGTCGAGGTAGAGCCGGGAGACCTGCACGTCCTTGGGCAGGCGCGTGGCGGTACCCTCGGGGTCGTCGCCGACCCAGGTGCCGACCCACCAGTCGGTGGACCACTTGCCGCCCGGGAACCGCTTGGTGCAGTGGGCCAATACGGAGACGCGCTCGTCGGTGACCGCGACGTCGGCCACGCCGAATTGCTCGACCTTGCAGCCCATGCGTCGCTCGAGCTTGGCCAGCGCAGGCGCCTTGGGCTCGCCGCGCACGACGACCAGGCGGTCGAGGCCGTACATGACGCGGTCGAGGTCCTTCTCGACCCTGGCCCACGCGAGGATCGATCCGCTGTGCCAGCCCCACGCGCTCCGGTAGCTCGACGTGGACCCGATCGGTGCGATCTGCTTCCAGTCGTTCTCGGTGAAACGGTAGAGGTAGCCGTAGTCGTCGGCGCGCTCGTGGTAGGTCTCGAGGAGCACGAGCTGGGCGGGCCAGTGGCCCATGATCCCATCGATGGTCCGGTGTCCGCCGTAGCTCTGGTCGCGCGCCATGAACGGTAGGGTCTGCGCGATGGCCCCGTGCTCGTCCATGCGGTGGACGAAGCCTCCGTTGTCGTCGCGGTAGTGCACGAAGGTGTGGCCGTCGACGGTGGACGATCCGATGTGCAGGCAGCGGCCGTGGAATGCGAGCCGGGGCGTCGCGGGCTCGGCATTGGGCGCCGGCGGTGCGATCGGCTCGGGCGCGGCCACGGGGACTGCCGACGCGGGCCCCGGCGAGGCCATGGCTGCGGCACCGAGCAGCGGCGGCTCGGTCTCGGCGGGCGTCGACGTGGCATCGGTGACACAGGCCGCGGCGAGCACCGCGGCGAGCGCGAGGCTCGAGCCGCGGGGACGAGCGATCGAAGCGGTAATGTGCTGGGTGCTCATGGAGCGCCTACCAGACCTGCTCGCCCGTCGCCGGCTCGTACGCCCGCAAGTGCGTCCAGTACTGCATCACCACGTACCGCCCGTTGTACGCGATCATCCCGATGTTGTGGGTCACCTGCGCCTGCAGCGGCACCGCATAGAGCTCCGCGCCCGTCTTCGCATCGATCCCCACGAGCATCCCCTCGTCCTGCTTGCCCGGCCGCGCCCCGAAGATCACCACCCGCTCCCCCGCCACCGCCATCCCCGACGAGAACGTGGCCGCCGAGTAGCCGAGCTCCTTGTCGAGCACCGTCTTGCCGCGCTCCTCGATCTTGAGCGTGAGCACCGGCGTCCCCGAGCTCCGCTTGGCGAGCGTGTACCGCCGCTCCCCCACCGTCAGCTCCGTCGACTCTCCCGTGAGCCCGATGAGCCCCGGCGTTTCCCACGGCCCCACGAATTTCGCCGCACACTCCGTCGGCGTCCCCGCGGGCAGGGCCACGCCCATCACCGAGCCGTCGCTCAGCTTGAGCGCCGCACACCCCTTGCCCATCGCCGCCTCCTGCAGCTTGTCGCGCCCGCGGAGCGAGACCGGAGCCTCGGGCTTCTTGACATCGTGCAGCTGCAGCTCGAAGTCGGCCTTGCCCACCACCAGCCACTTTCGATCGAGGCAGGCCACCTCGGCCCCCTCGCCGGCGTCCTGGCCCTTCCACAGCACCTTGCCCGTGCTGCCGTCGACGAGCGTGGGGGTGTAGCTCAGCCCGGCCGGGCCGGAGAGCCCGGCCACGTCGTCCACGCCGTCGCCGTTGGCATCGACCAGGCAGGTGTCGATGGAGCTCCAGTACCCGAAGGAATCAACGCCGAGCAGCCCCCCGAGCTCGCCCAAGGCTCCGGACTGGATCGCGAGGGGTATGCCCACGGCCACCCCCATCCCGACGAGCGCCAGCACGAGCGACAGCCCCACCCCGCTGCGGCGAGCCGGGATCGGCACATGGGTCGGCACGGGGGTCGGCCCGTACGTCATCACGGGCGGTGGCGGCGGAGTCGGCCCCTGCACGTGGACGTGCACGTGGACGCTGGGCCGCGACGTCGCGACCTGGTTCTGAGCCTTGCAGTAGCCGCAGACCACCACGCTCGCGCCCGAGGCCACGTCGAGCGGAGCGCCGCACCCGTTGCAGTCGATGATCACCCACCCAGGATACCGGGTTCCGCCAGCCCCTCGCTGGCGACCACTGAACACCGTACGCCCCCCTCCCCGCCTCCTCCGGGAATTTGTCCGCTCGCTTTGGCTCCCGTAAAACCATGGGGTGGAGGTGTCTCACCATGTGAGAGCACCCCGTGAGAGCCCACACTGCTCTTTACATCGATCCGGTGCTTGGTGTAGGGTGTACCCCTACTGACGACCCCCTGGTGGCTTTCACCCCCACCGCGTTCCACCCCACGCCCCCATCTCAGGAACAGGTACCGAACATGACCCGCCCCAGCCTTCTTCGCGCGCACATCGAGGACACGCTGGCACTCATCGCCGACCGCGAGGCACAGCTCCGCTACCAGGCCGAGGTGCCCTGCGTGGACGTGTCGATGGAGCTCTTCCTCCAGTGGGAGGACTGGTATCGCCCCGCCGACGAGCGCTTCGCCCACGCGTTCGACCGGCACGAGACCGAGACGCTGCGAGCGTTCCACGACGTGTTCGTCGCCGTGCGCGACTGCTGCATGAGCCAGCAGCTCCCGCTCGAGCAGCTCGTACGGACCACCGCCTGGAAGCGCTACAGCGCGGCCGCCCACACGGCGCTCGGGCGGCTGCGACTGGCCGTCGCCGCGGCGTGAGCGCGCCCGTCGCGGTCGTCGGTGCCGGCTACCTCGGCGCGGCCGTGGCCGCGGCCCTGCCCGCCTCCACGAGCGTGATCGCGACCACCCGCTCCGGGCGCTGGCCGTCCGAGGCGCCTCCGTCGAACGTCCGCGTCCACGCGCTCGACGTGACCTCCGAGCCGCTCGACGTCTCGCCGCTCGTTCCGGCCCGTGCCGCGGTGATCTGCTATGCGCCCGGCGGCGCGCAGGATCGCCACGCGCTCTACGTCTCCGGCACCGAACGCCTGCTCCGCACGTGGGGCCGCGGCGCGCTCGAGCGCCTCGTGCTCGTGGGCTCGACCTCGGCGCTGCCCGATCGCGACGCATGGCTCGACGAGACCTGCGAGGCCTGGCCCACCGACGAGCGCGGCCGGGTGCAGCGCCTCGCCGAGCAGGTGCTGATCGATCATGCCACCCGCCACGCGATCCCGTGGCTCGTGCTCCGCCTCGGCGGCCTCCATGGTCCCGAGCGCGGCCTCGATCGCATCTACGGAGCGCACGGTACCTCGCGTCGGCGCGAGGGCGAGCCGCTCGCGGGCGATGGCCTCGCGCCCACCAACCTCGTGCACCGCGACGATGCGGTCACGGCCGCGCTCGCTGCGTTGGCAGCGCCCCCCGAGCTCCAGGGCATCGTGCACGTGGTCGACGACGACCACACCCCGCGCCGGATCATGTACGCACGCCTCGCGGCGGCCCGCGGCGGTACCCCGGTGACGTGGGCCGAGCCTGCACCGTTCCCAGCCGTGCCCCGGGGCAAGCGGGTGTCCAATACGCGGCTCAAGGCCTGGCTGGGGGTGCGGCTTCGACACCCCCTCCATGGGCTCGGAGAATGATTGGCGGGCGTAGCTCTTGCGCGGGCGGTGCCGATGGTTAAAGGATGCCTACGCTCATGCACGGCCCCGTCACCGAAGCGGTCTCCAATGCCCTCCCCGTGCCCTTGGGCCACGACTTGGTCGACCTCCGCGAGGTCCAGGCCGAGCTCGAGCGGGTGGCAGAAGAGGCCCGCCTCGCGCTCGACCAGGGCCTGCCGCTGTCGACCGCGGTCGCCGATCCGCGGTTCCCTGCGCTGGTCCGCTTCCACCAGGATCTGCGCGACTCGTTGTTCGTGGAGCTGCCGGGCGAGCTCGCCGGCTGGGTCGAGCAAGGCGTCGCCCAGGCCGGCCCCGATGGTGCGCTCGGCTTCGTCGACGCGCTGGCCTCACTGGCTCGTCAGGCCGGTCCCGCCCACGATCCCACGGCGCCGCTCCAGCGGGCGCTCGCCGAGCTGCTCGTGTTCGAGGCGCTGCGCCTGCGGCTGTTGCTCGCGGTGTGGCGCTCCGAAGACTTCGAGCGCCTCGGCGGCGAGGAGTCCGACATCGACGAGATCGCATGCGAGGAGATCGCGATCCTGCTCGATGATCCGGCGCTGTCCGACGGTCGCGTGCGCCCGGGCGCGCTGATGTACGCCGCGGCCCAGGTGTCGGTGGCCCGCGAGGCGGCCGAGCGGGCCGAGGCGCTGCGTCGCTCGAGCGACGACGTACGCGAGCGCCTGCTCATGCGGGCCCGGCTGCGGGCTGCGCTGCGAGAGCTGCGGCTGCCCGAGTCGGTGCTGCTCGGCAATGCCCTGTCGACGCTGCTCGACGAGCCCCGCCTCGAGCTGCCCGAGCTGCAAGAGGCCCGCCCGGTCGCGCTCGATGGCATGTCGCGACAAGCGATGGATCAGCGGGTGTCTCGAGGGCGTCGCGCCCTCGCTCAACCCCGCGAGGGCTGGCCGCGACGCCGTACGGCGGCGCTGTTCGATCTGCTGCGGCCGGTCGGAGGCTGAGCACCGCACCTCCACCATGCACCCCGTCCTGTTCGAGCTGCCCTGGGGCCCGATCAACGCCTACGGCACGCTGATCCTCCTCGGGGGCCTCCTGGCGATGCCGGGCCTCTACTGGGAGCTCCGCCGTCGCGGCCTCGGGCAGGGGCACCCGGGCAGCATGCTCGTCGATCTCTACCTCGTGCTGATCTTCGGCGCGGCGATCGGCGGCCGGGTGCTGCACGTGCTCACGGCCCCCGGCCCGTACCTCGAAGAGCCGTCGCGGCTGTTCTCGCTCGCGGACACGGGGTTCGTGTTCTTCGGCTCGATGCTGTTCATCGCGGGCGGGTTCGTGTGGCTCGCGCGCCGCTACGAGGCGCCGCTCCACCAGGTCTGGGATGCCGGTGCCACCTGGATGCCGCTCGGACACGCGCTCGGGCGCCTGGGCTGCCTGTTCGCGGGCTGCTGCTGGGGCGCGCCATCCGACGTGCCGTGGGCGCTCGAGCTGCCCGCCACGTCGGTGGCGTACGGCGTGGGTGAGGTGCCGCGCGAGGGCGACCACACGGTCGCGCTGCACCCCACGCAGCTCTACGAGGCACTGGGCCTCTTCGCGCTGTTCGGGGTGCTCCTGTGGATCCGTGTCCGCCGCGGCATCGAGGCGCCGTGGCGACAGGTCGGCCGCTACGCGATCGGCTACGGGCTGCTGCGCTTGGTCGTCGAGGCCTTCCGTGGCGATCCCTCGCGCGGCCTGCTGCTGGAGGCCCGCGCCCCGCAGCTGGCAGGGTGGCTGGGGCTGCCGGCCGAGCAACCGCTGCTCTTGTCGGTCTCACAGGCGATCGCCCTCGGCATGGTGGCCCTGGGGGTCTGGGCCCTGCGCCGCAAGTAGCGGTGCCCGCCAGCCACCCTGCTATGCTGCGGCCAGCCGATGGCCCGCGAGCACGACGACCCCCCCGAAGACGGGCGCGATCCCGACGACGACTCCGCTCTTGCCGCAACGAAGGGCGCCGCAACGGAGGGCGCCGCCAGCGAGGACAGCGGGCCCAGCGAGCCCAGCAAGCTCGAGCCGGCGAGCGCGGTCGTCCCCGTCGCCGCCGCTCCCATCGATCCACCCCGCGCCGGCCGCCTGTACCTGGCCGGCGCCGTGCTGGTGGTGCTGCTCGTGCTCGACCTCGTGACCAAGCAGTGGGCCTGGGACAACCTGCGCACGGGCGACGTCCGCACGGTCATCGACGGCTGGGTCTACTACGAGTTCGGGTTCAACACCGGCTCGGCATTCAGCCTGCTGCGCGATGCGTCGTGGAGCCGCCTCCTCTTCATCGGCATCACGTTCCTGGCGCTCGTGTACATGGGCCACCTCGCCCGCACCCTGCCCACGCGCTTTTCCAGCGCGTTCGTGGCGATCGGCATGGTCGCCTCGGGGGCGCTCGGCAACCTCCACGATCGTTTCCTGCGCACGATGATGGTCGACGGCGCGGAACGCTACGGCGTGGTCGACTTCATCAAGGTGTTCTACTGGAAGGGCAAGCCCTGGCCCACCTTCAACGTGGCCGACGTCGCGCTGGTGGCCGGGGTGCTGCTGCTGCTCTGGTTCCTCCTGCGTCACGGCGACGTGCTCGATGCCCAGGCCGAGCAAGCCAAGCAGTCCAAGGCGGCCGCCCGCGCGGCCTAGCCTCCACCCCTCACTCCCCACACCGCCCATGAACGACTTCGTCCGCTACGAGAAGGACGGCCCCGTCGCCATCGTCACGCTCGACGACGGCAAGGCCAATGCGCTCGGCCACGAGCTGATCGCAGGGATCCAAGCTGCGCTCGACCGGGCCGAAGCCGAGGCCCAGGCCGTGGTGCTCGCGGGGCGGCCGGGTCGCTTCTGCGCGGGCTTCGACCTGCGGGTGCTCACGTCCGGCCGCGATGCCGCGATCCCGCTGGTGAAGGCCGGGGGGACGATGTTCATGCGGCTCTACGGGCTGCGCCTGCCGGTGGTCGCGGCCTGCACCGGCCACGCGCTGGCCGGCGGGGCGCTGCTCCTGCTCGTGAGCGACGCACGGATCGGGGCCGAGGGCGCGTTCAAGCTGGGCCTCAACGAGGTGGCCATCGGGATCCCGCTGCCGATCCTCGTGCGCCGGTTGGCCGAGGATCGCCTCGACACGCGGCGCCGCGTGGAGGCGACGCTCCTGGCCCAAGTGTACGACCCGGCAGGCGCACGCGACGTGGGCTACCTCGACGAGGTGGTGAGCGAGGCGGCGCTGCTGTCACGGGCCCGCGAGCGCGCCCGCGAGCTGGCCCGCCTGCCCCCGCGCTCGTTCGCGACCAGCAAGGAGAGCCTGCGGCGCCCGGCCATCGAGCAGATCGAAGCGGCGCTCGAAGCCGACGTGGATCGCATCCTCCAGGTGGCTCCGTCACCGTGATCGGCCACCGGCCGCGGGCTCACTCGTCTTCCGGAGCCGAGAACGCCGCGAGCTTGGCGAGCGTCTCCTGGCGCTCGCCCTCCGGATCGGCCGGAAACGGCACGCCACCGCCCACGCACAGCGTCAGGCCATATCGATCGACCACCCCGGTGCGGATGGGAATGCTCATGGTCAGGCCGCGCGGCTCGAGCACGACGATCGCCCCGCAGTAGATCCCGCGTGCGTGCTCCTCGAGCTGGTCGATGAGCTCGAGCGTGCGCCGCTTGGGGATCCCGGTGACGCTGCCCCCCGGAAACACGGCCTCGACGACGCTCCGCAGCGAGAGATCGGCGGGCAGGCTGGCGGTGACGTGCGAGATGAGGTGATGCATGGTCGGCTGCGTGACGAGCTCGGGCTCGGCCTCGGCCTCGACGGTGCCGGCGAGCGCGATGCGGCCGAGGTCCTCGCACACGAGCTCGACCGCCCCGCGGTGGTGCTCGCGGTCGCCCTCGCTCGTGCGGAGCGACTCGGCGGCCGCGGCATCGCGGACGGGATCCTCGTCGCGGGGACGGGCGCCCTTGATCGGCCATGCATGCGCCAGGTCGCCGCCCTGCGAGCCCTGCCCGCGACGCACGTCGAGCAGCATCTCGGGCGAGTTGGACAAAAACCACGTGTCGGCATCGGCCTCGAGCACCGCGCCCATCGACGCAGGCCGCACGCGGCGGAGGTTGGCGTAGGCGCCGGCCACCCGCACGGGCGTACCGGGCGGGGCCGAGGCCTTCCAGCGCGCGCCGAACTGCTGCGAGAGGCTGATCTGCCGGGTGTCGCCGGCGGCGATGTGCTGCCGCGCCCGCTCGAGCCGGGCGTGGTGCTCCTCGGGGGCCAGCCGCGGCCGCAGCGGCTCGAGCGGCCACGGAGGGTCGAGCAGCGGGGCCGCGGCCGCGCGCCGCAGCACCGTTGCCAGCCGCTGCGCCGCGTCCTCGTCGCCGTGGATCCGCTCGCTGCCGTCGACGTCGCGCTCGATCATCGCCGGGTAGCGCCGCAGGCACAGGCCCGGGCGTGGGCCTCGCCCCGCGCGGCGGCCGAGCAGGTAGTCGACGCCGAGCTCGTAGGTCAGCCAGCCCACCCACACCCGCGAGCGATCGGCTCGCCAGCGCGCATCGACGCCGTCGAGCTGGGCGACGTCGTCGCCCTCGATCACGAGATCGGGCTCGGCCCCCACGAAGCTGCGGCCGAAACCACCGCCGTCGAGCCATGCCAGGCCCGGCAGCCAGCCCTGCGCGAGCCCACGCAGCACGGCGCCCGCAAGCCCGCTCTCGCTGCGGATCGGGTCGTTGGCGTCACCGCCGATCGGGATGTCGGTGATGCGATCCTCCGCCATGGAGCACCTCCAGGAGGGCCTAGCCGGCCTCTGTGCCCTCCCGCTGCTCGCGCAGCGTGGTCCGAAAGTCCACGGTGTACTGCACGGCGCTGCCGATGGACCACAAGAGCGACACGTAGAGGAAGAACATGCCGATCACGTGGAAGTCCACGGACTGTTCCGTCATGGGCCAGCGATACGCGTAGCGCACCATGATGCAGCAGATGCCGACGAGCTGGAAGATCGTCTTGATCTTGCCACCCTCGCCCGCGGCGATGATGACCCCGAGCGAGGCGGCCACCTGCCGCAGCCCCGAGATGTAGAAGTCGCGCCCGAGCATCAGCACCACCAGCCACGGCGGCAAGAGGTCCACGTGGACCAGCCAGATCATCACCGCCATGGCCATGAGCTTGTCGGCCAGCGGGTCCATGAACTTGCCGAACACCGTGACGAGGTTCTGGCGGCGCGCCAGCCAGCCGTCGAGGATGTCGAGCAAGGAGGCCGAGGCGAACAGCAGCGTGGCGATGAAGTTGTTGATGGGGTCGGTGGGGTCGATGAGCACCAGCACCGGCGGGATGAGGAACAGCCGCCCGATGGTGATGAGGTTGGGGAGGTTGAGGATCTCCCGCTTGAACGCGTCGTAGCGGCTCAATGGCCCCGCCCCCCCGCCGTGGCCGCGGCCACCGACGTACCGGGCAGGCTCACGAACACCGCCCCCTCGCCCTCGCAGTGCAAATACGGCACGTCGCGCTCCATGCGGGGCACGACGTTGCCGACCCAGCCCACGAAACCGGCCACGTGGACCCGGTACGGGCGATCGTTGGCGATCTTGATCGCGACGAGCTCGCCGGGGACCCGCAGGGCCAGGAGACCCTCACCGGCCGCGCGCACGAGCGCCATCTCGCGCACGCCTCGTGAGCCCGGGAGCTGGCCCACGTCCCACATCAGCGTGGCCTCGAGCGCCCACAGGAAGTGCTCGACGAAGAAGCACAGGTCGCGGTGCAGCTGCAGCGGATAGAAGTTCTCTTCCTCGCGCGAGAGCACCATGTGGCCCTCGCCCTCGAGCGAGACCAGGCGGCGGAACACCTCGGGGACGGCGCGCCCCTGCATCCGACGGTTGAGCGGGCGGGTCTCGAGGTTCTCGCTGCACACGAGCAGGGCGTCGGTGCGGCTCATCATCTCGCCGCGCACGCGCACCATGAGGTGGCCCTCGGCGGTGAGCGAGAGCGGCGGCGCGTTCTCCTCGGGGTTGAGCAGGCGCCCGAACGCGAATTCGGTGACGCGGGGGATCGGAACGGGCGATGTCACGTCTGGCGGGCGAGCTTAGCAGGGCCGATCGAGCGGCGACAAACGAGGGGTCGGGTGTCCCAGAGCCGGCCACCCCGGGCGGCCCTCGGCGGGCCAGGAGGGGGTGCTCGGCGACGCCTCGGTGCTCCCCTGCTAGTCCGCGAGCTTCTGCCCTTCGACCCGGACCTTGCGCAGCCCCTGCTTGAGGCGCTTGTGCGCCGCCTCGAGCTCTTGCACCTGGAGGTCGTCCCGCGAGTCGACGACCATGGACAGCGCTGCGAAGGCGTCGTTGGCCTCGCGGTAGAGGGCGTCCCATTCCTCCTGGGACAGGCGGCGGCGGCTCTCGACGATCGCGTCGACCCGGCTCATGGCGTAGGAAAAACCCTCGCGCGCGTTGTCGGAGTCGACCTCGCCGGAGCCGTAGGGGACCGTAGAGACCGAGGCTTTGGCGGACCGAGCCTCGGGGTCGTCGCCGTCGTCGCGGCCGTCGAGCCGAGCTTCGGGCGACATCGCGAGGCCGCGGGCCGTCCGGCGCAGCCGCTCGCGCGAGGCCTCGACGACCTCCCGCTGGTCCTCGCCGGCGCGACCGTTGGCGATCGCGTCCTCGACGACCTCGTCGGCCTCGGGATTGGCCACGAGCAGCACGACGGCGTAACCCACCACGGCAACGGCGGCCAGCAGGCCGAGAGGTCGGAGCAGACGGTTCATGGGTGCGAAGGGGGCAACGTGCCGCGCCGGGTGCGCTTGCAAGCCACCGCGGTCGAGAGCATAGGATCATCGCGTGACGACGGCCAACGACCCTGCCGCCGCCACGCCCGAGGCCGCCGCCCGGGCCGAGCTCGAGGGCGTGCTCGACGGGCTGTTTCGCGGCCCGCGCGAGCAGTTCGTGCCCGAGCGCAACGCCGCGGTGCAGCGATTGCGCGCGCGTGGGCACAAGGAGGCCGCGGCGCGGCTCAAGGCGCTGGCGAGGCCGAGCCTCTCGGCCTGGGCGGTCAACCAGCTGTGGTGGACGGCCCGCGCCGAGGTGGAGGCGCTGCTCGACGCGAGCCGCGGCCTGGCGGAGGCGCTGCGCAGCGGGGCGGGTCCGGCCGCCCAGGCCGCCGCGGGACAGGTGCGCCGGCGTGCGCTCGAGACGTTGGTGGGGGCGGCGGAGGACGTGCTGGCGGCCGCGGGCCATGCGACCGGGATGGGCACGCTGCGGAAGGTCTCGACCACGCTCGAGGCGATCGCGACCCATGCCGCGCTCGGGCTCGGGGACGCAGCGCCGGTGATCGGGCGGCTGACCGAGGATCTCGAGCCGCCGGGGTTCGAGCTGGTGATGGGGCTCGGAGCGAGCGGGCCGATCGCGGCGGCGGTGCCCGTGCCCGCGGGGGAGGAAGGGACCGCCGTCGTGGGCCCGGGTGGATCCGAGGCCGAGGCCGCGGTGGCAGCAGCCGAGCACGAGCGCGACGCGGCGAGCGTGCGCGTGAGCGAGGCCGCGCGGGTGCTCGACGAGGCGACGCGGGCCGCGGACGAGGCCGTGCTCGAGGCCGAGCGAGCCGCGGCGGCGCATCGCGAGGCGCAGGCGCGGGCCGACGCGGCGCGGCAGCTCGCGGACGAGGCCGAGCGCGTGGCCCTGCGGACGCAGGCGGAGGCGCGACGCGAGCGGGAGCGGGTGGAGGCGGCCAGGGAGGGGCTGGCCGGGCGCAGCGCGGAGCTCGAGCGACGCCGCGAGGCGCTGGTACGGGCGCGACAGCGGCTCGGGATCCGGTCATGAGCCCGATGGGCTGCGAGCGGTGGACCCGGCCGGCGCACCCGCCGTACGCTCTACACGCCGTGCAGGCCTCGCCTCGCCATCCGCTCGCGCTCGCGCTCGTGCTGCTCGTGCCGGGCCTCGCCGCCTGCGCGACGGACCTGCCGATCTCCGAGCGCATCGCCAACGTGCGCCCGCTGGCCATGCGGGTCGAGGCCGTGGACCCGCTGGCCGATCCCACCGCGGCGGTGCGCACCGAGGTGCTGCCGGTGGAGACCTTGCGGGTCGCCCCGTTCATCGTCGACGACGGTGATCCGTTCACCGCCGAGCGCATCGAGGCCGAGCTCGAGCCGGTGTGGCTGGCGTGCCCGCTGCAGCCGATCCAGGGGATCTTCGCGTGCCTCTCGGCCCAGCTGCCGCTCGAGCTCGACGCGATCGAGGCGTGCCCGCCGGTCGACTTCTCCGCGCTCGACCCGAGCTCGATGGAGCTGCCGGCCATGCCGGCGCCGTGTCTCATTCCCACCGCCGGAGGCGCCAGCACGCCGGGCTCGCCGAGCATGCAGGTGCCGCTCGACTTCAACTTCTTCCTGGGCGGCGACCTCGAGCTCACCATGATCGCGCACCGCCCCGACGAGGGCGACACCGCTCGCTGCGCCGAGGCGCTATTGCAAGAAGAGCCGCTGCCGCGCGAGTGCCTGGTGGCGGTGCAGCGCGCGTCGATCGGCCCCGACGCCGAGATCCTGCAGCTGGCCGCCGACGCGGGGCTCGAGGGGCTCGACCAGCTCGGGCCCGTGCCCAGCGAGGACCAGATCCCCGACGCCGACCGCAACACGCGGATCCAGACGTTCCGCGTGGTCGTGAGCGACGCGCCCGTGCGCCTCGGCGACATCGGGCGCGTGCTCGACGAGGGCGAGATCATCGACGTGGCCCGCGGCGACACGCTCGAGGTCGTTGCCGGCCAGACGCTGGTGATCGAGACGACCGCGCTCGCGGACGATCTCCAGACCTACCTCATCCCCAACGACGACGAGGGGTTCGACGAGCGCGAGGAGTACTACGTGGGCGACTGGTACCGCTCGTGGGGCATCCTGCTCGGCAACGACAGCGACGACCCCCGCAGCGTGAACACCTGGCAGATGCTCCCGGGCGAGCAAGACGACGTCGTGAGCGACGTGCCGCCCGAGGAACGGGCGACGCTCTACTACGTGCTCCGCGACGACCGGCAGGGCGTGGACTGGTTTTGGTTCCACGTGCACGTGAGCCCCGCGCCGGGGAGCTGAGGCCTCAGCCCTTGCGCCGCAGGAACTCGAAGTCCCGATCCATCACCGTCTTGCGTCCGTCGTTGCGGGCGTTCTCGGCGGCACGGTGGCAGATCGCCCGCAGGTGATCGGAGAGCACCTCCATCACCCCGTCGGAGGTGTTCATGCCAAAGCGGTCCTTGACGTAGCCCTTGAAGCGCGAGACCACGACGAGCACGTCGTCGGAGCCGGTCGGAGCGACGACGGCGGGGGTCGCCGCGTCGGCGGGCTTGGGCGCCGCGCCGACGATGCGACGGCGCGGAGCATCGGACGCGGACGCAGACGCGGACGCGGACGCGGACGCGGACGCGGGCGCGGGCTTGGGTGCGGGCGCGGGCGCGGGCTTGGGTGCGGCTGCGGGCGCGGGTGCAGCTGCGGGCTTGGGTGCAGCTGCGGGCTTGGGTGCAGACGCGGACACGGGCGAGGGAGAAGCCGTGGCGGCGCCCTCTTGCGCGGCCCAGGCCTCGCGGGTGGGGGCGGTCTCCTCCACCGCCCACGCCTCGCGGTGGCGCATGAGCGGCAGGTGCTCTTCCCAGCACTCCACCTTGCAGAAGCGATAGATCGTGCGCACGCGATTGCAGGTGGACACGCTGCATACGTAGTAGAGACCGCCGAACGCGATCGGCCCCCTGCACGTGCTGCACCGCTTCCAGGTCGTCGCTTCGTCGACAGGGCCGGTGGTGGTCGCCATCGAGATCCCCCTTCAGCGCGACCGCCGGCGCTTGCGCTTGGGCTCGGTCTTTTCGTTCCACGTGGCCGGATTGGGCAAGATGTCGCCCTCGAAGCGGAAGCCCACCACGAGGTACGGCACGGCGGTGCTGACGTCCTGTCCGGTGCGGAAGCGGTGCGCCGCCCACCACTGCGTCAAGAGGATGAGGGTGGGCTTGTTGAAGCGCTGGTGCGGGCGATTGAAGAACGTGTAGAGCAGGGCCGGGCCCACGCGGTGGGTGGGGCCGTTGGGGTGGCTGAGCGGCTCGGCCGGCTGGAAGTGACGCGCCTGGTAGAACGCCTCGGTGAGCGTGTAGCGGGCGCCGACGGTGAGCCCGAAGTCGAACAGGTACAGCAGGTCGAGCTCGTTCGTCATCGCCCAGCCGCGGTTGGGCAGCGGGATGTCGAGCGTCTGATCGTACGCGACCGTGTCACCGGCCCGCAGATCGTAGTCGGAGTAGTAGAACTTGAGGTTGTTGCGGATCGCGATGTTCTTGACCTTGGCCTGGAGCAGCGCCGCGAGCGTGACGAAGTGACCGATGTGCTTGTAGTTGCGGAGCGTCGGATCGTTCGAGTCCTTGCGCCGGTCGAGCTCGGAGTCGGACCAGTCGTCGGTGGGGCTCTTGAACGACTGGTCGAGGCCAAACGTGCCGAAGTAGCCGGTGAAGTCGTAGGTGGCCGAGAGATTGAGCAGCGCGAGCGGCTGGATGTCGATCTTGGGGCCGATGCGCCCGTAGGCCGGCGTGATGAAGGTGTGGACCTGCGCGGCGACGAAGCTCTCGCCAAACAGCACCGAGTCCTTCTTCTCGACGAGCTGGTAGCGGTACCCGCCGGTGAACTCGTTGACGAGACCGAGGGGGTTGTAGCGGACCGCGGTGAGGTTGTTGTAGATGATGCGGTGGCGCGGCCGCGGGCGGAGCTTGGGCTTGGCGACGATCGCGGGCTCGATCACCGGCTCGAGCGGCTCGGCTGCCGCCTGCTCGGCGGCGAGGCGCTCGGCCTCCTCGAGCTCGGCGATGCGAGCCTCGAGGGCCGCGAGCGCCCCGACGAGATCCTGCGGCACCTCGGGCACCGGCACCACGTGGGCGATCTGGGCGGCGGCCCGGGTCAGGCGGCGCGCCTCGAGGAATTCCGCGAGCAGCTCGGCCTCGGCCCGGCGCAGCGGAAGCTCGTCGCCGGTGTTCGAGGCGATCTCGTAGTCGACCAGGGCATTGCGCACCGCGGTCTCGGCCGTCGCATCGCCACGCTCGACCCCGGAGCGCGCGCGGAAGGCCGAGCCGTAGAGCGCCGCCGCCTCGGCGTGGGCCTTGGCGGCACGGCGAGCCTCGGCCTGGGCCATGAGCTCGTCGAAGCCGGCACCGGTCGGCTCGACCGACTGGAGGGGCACTTCCTCTGGATCGCCCGCAGGGCCCCCCGCCGGCTGGCCGTCCGCGGGGACGGCCTCGCCCGGCCCGGGCTCGGGCGAGAGCCCTCGCGCCGCGGCTTCACCCGAGGCCAACGCCCCGAGCAGGCACACACCCAAGCTCCAACCCACTCGCGCCCCCAAGCGACCCGACATGTTCGCTCGGACGATACACCGACCGCTCGCGGGCCGGCCACCCCTTTCGGGCGGTCTCGCCGACGCGATGGCGGCTCGGGCTCGTCACCGTGGCCTCGTCACCGGCTTCATCGGAGGGGGCGTCACTCTACCGGGCCGCGTCGCTCCTCGGCGAACATCCGCAGGCAGTGCCGGCCGATCCGCGTCTGCCGCAGCTCGGAGACCAGCGCGACCAGCTCGCTCGGCAGGCTGGAGAGCCCGGGGAGCACCGCGGCATAGCCCTCGGATCGGCTCACGAGCAGCGCCGGGGCGAGCAAGCACGAGGCGCTCAGATCGGCCGCGGTGAATCGATCGCCGAACAGGTACGGCCGGTCGCCCAATTGCTCGTCGAGGGCCGCGATCTCCTCGCGCACGCGCTGGAGCGAGGTCTCGGCTCGCGCGGGCTCGATCGCCAGCGCCTTGCGTAGCGCCACGCGGACGAGCGGGCTGATGGCCACGAACGCAGCGGCCTGGACCGGGCCCACGTTGTCGCGAGCGAGCCCCGCGAGCAGGCCGGGCTGGCCCAAGAGGTGGTGGTAGGCGTAGCGCCGGGTATGCGGGCCCACCTTGTCGTTCATGCGTCGCTCGAACGCCTCGATCTCGGCCCGGTGCTCGTCGGGATAGAGCGTGGTCTCGGGCGTGCCGAAGCGATCGGAGACCCAGCGCACGATGGTCGACGAGTCGCACAGGCGCTCGCCGTCGTCGGTGATGAGCACGGGCGTCGACCAGCGGGTGGAGTTGTGATCGGAACGACCGCCGCGAAAGCGGGTGGTCCACATCACCGCCGGGAAGTGGAACATCGGCATGCAGCGAACCTGGTGGTACGGCACGCCGAAGCGATCGAGGCCCCACCGGGCCTTCTCGTTGTAGTGGGAGAAGACGATCGTGACGAGCTTCATGGGGGCGACACGAGCATGCGCCCGGTCGCCCTGCGGCCGCTAGGGCTGGTACAGCAGATCGATCGCCCGCTCCATTACGGCAGCCCGAGCGGGCGCGCTGTCGATCGACTCGAACGGAAAGCCGAGGTGCAGCACGGGGCCCGGCCCGGCGTAGAGCACGGCCGCCCCGTCGCCGGTCCCGCGCACGTACTCGGCCACTTGCTCGGCGCCGGCGGCCGCGGCCAGGTGATCGGCAAACTCCACGACCATGGTCCCGGGCGTGAAGAACCGCAAGCGGCCGGTCTCGTCGAGTGGGCCCTGCCCGCGCACGAGGTAGGTGCCGGCGCCATCGCCCAGGTACTCCGCGTGCAGGACGTTCGCGTAGAAGGCCTGGTCGGCCGCATCGCCGAGCTCCACGAGGTCCCAGCCGATCTCCGCGCCCGAGACCATGAGCGCCCCACCGGCCGCGAGGTAGTCGGCCACGAACGATTGCTCGGCCGCGTCGAACGTCTCGTCGTCGGTGCTCTCCTCGCCGAGCACCCACACCACGAGCGGGTAGTCGTCGAGCGTGACGAGGCCGTCGGTGACGGCCTCGTTGGCCGCGGTATCGAAGCCCACCCCGGCACCCAGGAGCGCGCGGGCGTGCACGGCCGCGAAGTCGTGGCCATGGGCCAGGGTGTTCTCCGCCATCGGCTCGGCCTGCCAGCGATCGTTGCCGTCCACCAGCAGCACGCGCGCGGCCGCGTCATCCACCCAGGTGGCATAGACGTCGGAGGCATCGCCCTCGCCCGTGGGGCCCACCGCCGTCACCCGCACGAACAGCGGCGGATCCGCCAACGGCAGGCTGCCCGCGCGATGCTGGGTGGTGGTGACGTAGCGGGCGTCGGCGCGGTCCCACACCACGCCATCCTGGCTCGGCCACACGAGGTAGCCGTCGGCGCCCTCGACCGGCGCCCACTCGATGCGGGCCACCGTGGTGCCGGGGTCGTGGCGTACGGCCCGGAGCACGGGCGCGGCCGGGGGCTCGGGCTCGCCGCGGATGTCGGCCGCCACCTCGCCGATCACCTCGTCGTGAACCGCCCGCGTGGCCCCGGCGTCACCCGTGCCGTTCATGAGGATCGAGAACAGGTACTCGCGACGATCCCAGCGGTTGTAGATCACGCCGCTCGTGGCGATGGTCCCGGTGAGCGTGCCGGTCTTGCCGTGCACGCGGCCCAGCGTGTCGGCGCCGAGCATGCGGCCGCCCAGCGTGCCGCGCACTCCGGCGATGGAGAACGTGCGCCGCCAGGCGTCGGACTCGGGCACGGTGGTCATGGTCCGGAAGAGCTCCACCACGTGGCGAGGGCTCACCTGGTTGTCGTGCGACAGGCCCGAGCCGTCGAAGAACGTCACCTCGCCGCCGGCCAGGCCCAGCGCGTCGAGCCAGGACGCGATCTCGGCCGCGCCGGTCTCGTAGTCGCTGGTGCCCCCGAGCTCCCAGCCCACGTGGCGCAGCAGGATGTCGGCGAACTCGTTGTGGCTGTAGACGTTGATCGGCACCGCGCTCACGGCGAGCGGCGCAGACTCCCAGCGCTCGAGCATCGTCGCGCCCGGCGGGAGCTCGAAATCCGACGAGGAATCGTTGCTGGGGCCGATCGCGATGCCGGCGGCCGCGAGCGACTCACGGAAGCGGGCCGCGGCCAGGTTGCGGTGGGCCGCGGAATCGTAGGTGCCGAGCGAGTAGCCGTCGTAGAGGAATTCGCCGCGCACCGTGAGGCCGCCGCTGACGCTCCGCAGGCCCGCGTCGTAGAGCGCCTCGGCCAGGAGGTCGGGCGACAGGCGCGGGTCGCCCCCCGGCGGGAATTCGCTCGACCAGGTGAAGTCGTGGTGACCCACGAGGTAGAGCCCGCCGGTGACAGTGCCCGCGCCATCGATGGGCGCATCGGCCCAGACCTCGGCCCCCAGCGGGTGGTCCTCGCCGAGCACGCCCATGGCGGTCGCGGTGGTGAACAGCTTGGTGTTCGAGGCCGGGATGCGCAGCGCGTCGGGATTGCGCTCGTAGAGCACCTGGTCGGCGGCGGGGTCGACGATGAGCACGCCGTGATCGGCGAACGAGACCGAGGGATCGGCGAGCCGATCGTCGATCGCGGCTCGCAGCTCGGCGAGGCGATCCTCGGGCAGGGGCTCGACGGGCGGGGGCGGATCGAAGGGATCGCCGGGATCCGGCGGGAGCTCACCGGTGTCTTCGTCGCTGTCGCTCTCGCCATCGAGGCCGCTGTCCTCGGTGGTCGCGGTCGCGCCGGTGGTGAGCTCGTCGTCGGCGGTCGAGGTCGGGGCGTCGTCGGTCGGATCCGTCATGCCCGTGGTCGCAGGCGTGCACGCTCCGAGCGCGGTGCCGAGAAGCAGCCATCGGAGCCCGGTCGCCTTCATCGGGCGATGGTGCCGGGGTCACGGCGGGTGATCAACGGCAACGAGGCCGCGTCCGCGCAGCGCGGGTCGAACGTGCGATCGCTGGAGGAGACGAGACCGAGGTCGGCTACCAAAAGAACGCGCAGCGGACTAGTCCTGCGGCCACGGCTCGGGCGGCACGGCGTTGGGCGGCACCGCAGCGCCGTGGGCCACGAGGTTGTCGATGAACATCACCACGTAGCGCAGGTCGTCCTCGATGTCGGCGTCGGGGGTGACGGCGAGCCAGCTCGAGACGCTGCCCTGGAGGATGTAGAGCAGGTTGAGCGCGCCGCCGCCGTCACCGATCGCCGCGCGCTCGGCCGCGAGCCGAAAGCCCATGTAGAGGTTGAGCGTGACGAAGGCCTTTTGCGCACCATCGCCCGTGAACAGGCCCTCCGCGGGGGTCTGCCCCGGAGCGAGCGGCGAGGTGATCTCGGCGTGCTGCAGCACCTCCTCGTCGGTGCCCGGCACGCGATAGCGCAGCGTCAGCGCGCCCACGCGATCGCCGTCGGGCTCGGCGCCCGGCTCGGGTAGGACCTCCGCCACGATCACCCCGCCGCCTCCGCGGCGCCCGCCCTCCACGTCGTCGACCGACTCGCGGTGGGCGATGTGCAGGCTCGGGATCGACAGGTGCGCGGCGTGGGCCCCCACGCTCGCGAGCTTGGTGCCGTAGAGCGCGCGCAGCTCGTAGCCCGCGGCGATGTCCACGTCGATCGTCACCTCGCTGGCGATCGGCAAGAGCAGCGCGGCCGCTTCCTCCTCGAACACCTCCTCGACCGCGGCCTGGTCCTCGAGGAAGTAGAACGCCCCGCCGCCTCGCTCGGACAGGCCGCGCATGAGGACGGGGTCGAACTCGCGGCCCAGGCCCACCGTGGACAGGCCGATGCCCTCGATCGAGAAATCGGTGGCGAGCTCGAGCAGGCGCTCGTTGCCGAGCAGGCCCGTGGTGGCCTCGCCGTCGGAGAGCAGGAGCACGCGGTTCTGCCAGCCGGGGTCGGCATGCGTGGCCGCGAGCTCGAGCGCGCTGCGGAGGCCATCGTAGAGGTTGGTGGCCCCGTCGGCATCGAGCTCGGCGATCTCGACCTGCAGCTTCGCCGAGTCGCCGTCGGCGACCTCCACCAGCACCTCGGCCCGGTCGCCGAAGCCCACCAGGCTCACGCGATCCTCGGGGCGCAGCGAGCTCGACAGGCGCCGCAGGCCCTCGCGTACGTGCTCGATCGGCTCGCCCGCCATCGAGCCGCTGGTGTCGATCGCGAGCACGAGGTGCAGCGGCGGGCGCTCGAGCGCTTCGGGATCGAGCGGGGTGTTCATGCCCAGGACCACCAGCGTGCAGTTGGCCCCGCTCAGCATGTTGCCCATGACTCCGAGCGAGCCGTGGAGGCACACGTCGTCACCGCAGTCGGCGGCGGGCAGCGGGATCTTGTGCTCGTTGAAGAAGCCCACGTCGTCGAGGGTCTCGGGGCCGGGAATCTCGCCCGCCTCGAGGATCGCGCGGAACTGGCCGAAGTCCTGCGCGCCGCCCTGCCCCACCCCGGGGCCGATCGGGGGCGGCCCGCCGTCGTCGTCGCCGCCACCATCGTCGCCGCCACCGTCGTCGGCCGCCGGCGGGAGCCCACCGTCGCCCCCGGCAGAGCCGCCGTCGTCACCGCCGCAGGCCGGCACGAAGCCGAGGCCGAGCGCAGTGAGGGTGGCGGCCCGCAGCGAGCGCTGAATGTCCTGGATGGTCATGGTCATGATCATGGTCCTCGTGGTCGGAGTTGCTCGATTCGGCCGTACGTCGCTCACGTGGGCCACATGGCGATCACCACCTCGAGATCGGGCCCGAGGAGGTCGGAGCCCTGGCCGCACGCAGCGTCGAGCACGAAGCGCTCCTCGGCATGCATCACGGTCACCTCCACCGTGCGAACGTCGTCGCGGTGCTGCAGCGGCTCGTCGCCCGGCGAGAGCTCGGCCGCCTCGAGGCCGCCGCCGTCCACCAACAGCGCCATGGGCCGCTCCACGGTGCCGCAGGTGGGCTCGGAAGCCAGCTCGCACGAATACTCGGGCACCGCGAGCAGGTCGAAGTCGTCCACTTGAGGCAGGCCGGGACCCGCCGAGGCCAACAGCACGGGCAGCGGCAGCACCTCGCCGTCGTCACCGAGCGCGACGATCTCGAGCGAGTCGAGCAAGGGATCGGCGTCCTCGGGCAGGCGCAGCTCCACGTCGTCGCCCGGGGCGAACGGGAAGCTCGAGCTCGGCACGCACAGGTACCAGGTCTGCGGGAGCGCATCACCCTGCAGGAGGTCGATGGCGAGGCAGCCGTCGAGGCCCGGGGTCACCGCTTCGATGTGGGCGGGCCCCCACGGCACGGGGAAGCTCCAGCCCAGGCGCTCGGCATCGGGCTGAGCGGCACACTCGTCCTCGCCCGCGGGCTCCTGCGGGTCGGACGGGTACGCGAGACCAGCGGCGCTCGAGAGCACCAGGCCCTCGAGCTCGCCAGCGCCGAGCAGCACCTCGCCGGGCAGGCCCGACTGACCGGCCCCGGACACCGACGTGATGGGTGGCTCGCCGTCGTACCAGAACAGGATCACGGGCGAGAGCGCGTCGGCCTCGATCCACGCGGCGTAGCACGGCGCCTGGCCCGGCGAGTGCGAGAGCACGGACACGTTGGTCGAGGCCGGCAAGCTCCAGCTCTGGGCGGGGGCGAACAGCGACGAGCGGAGCAGCTGCCCCGGAGCCTCGGCCACCGTGTCGCAGTCGAGCAGCACCTCGGGTCGCAGCGCTCGGATGTGGACGACCACTTCCTGGCCGATGGCGTTGGAGACGTAGACGTCGGTCGACAAGGCCGGGAGCTGCGGCGGCTCGTCCCAGCCGTCGTCGGTGGTCGAGCCGCCGTCGGTGGCGCTCGTGTCGAAATCACCGCAGCAGTCGTCGCCGCTGTCGTCGCTGGTGGCGGCGCAGAACAAGAGGCCCACCGTGGCCACGCCGGTCTCGGCGGCCCGGCGAGCGTTGGCGGCGACCGAGCGCCGCATCACGGGCAGGAAGCCCCACAGGCTCGCCGCGAGCACGGGCAAGGCCAGGAGATCGGTGGGATCGCGGGTGATGACCCACGGAAACCCGACGAGCCCCATCAGCGCGCTCCAACCCGCGGCGGCGACCGCCGAGAGCTGGATGGCCGAGAACACCAGGCCCACCGCCACGTGGCACGCCACCCATGCGCGGAAGCTCTGCACCCGCAGGAGCGCGGCGAGGAGCAGCGGCGCGACCACGAGGCCCACCACGTCGCTGAGCTTGCCGGTGACCACGCCGGGCAAGAGGCCCGAGCCCTTGAGCATGTGGTCGTTGAGCGCGAGCACGAACAGGCTCGCGAGCCAGGCGGGATGGAGGAGGCCCCGTGCGGGGTGGAGAGGAATTGGACGCATGACGAGGCGCTTTCCGTAAGAGCTGTGCACGGGTAGTGCCCCGGTCCGCCCGGACGATCACGACGGGCCTCCCAAAGCTCCCAAGACCCCTGGAAGGTCATTTCCAGGCCGTCGGGCGCGCCGCGACGGACGCGGCTACCCTGGCCTGCCGATGACCGTGCGGGACCGGATCCGGGCGCAGCTCGAGCTGCGTCCTCATACCTCGCTCCAGCTCTCGCAGGCCGTGGGCGTCCCGCAGGGCGAGGTGGCCGGACACCTCGAGCACCTCGCCCGCTCGCTGCCCCACCAGGGGCTCGCGCTCGAGGTGGACCCGGCGCGCTGCATCGCGTGCGAATTCGAATTCGAGGATCGCCGCCGCTTCGGCCGGCCGAGCCGGTGCCCGCGGTGCAAGAGCGAGAGGATCGATCCGCCGCGGTTCTCGGTGCGAGCGCGGTAGGGCTCGACGTCACCGCCGAAGCGCGGCACTGTGGGCCCTCGATGCGTGCTCGCCCCCTCTTCGTCCTCGCGCTCGCTGCTCTCGCCTGCAAGCCGACGCCGTCCGAGCCGACCACGCCGTCCTCCACGGCCGCGTCGACCGCGGCGAGCGAGCCCGCCGGCGCGGACGAGGAGCTGGCCCGGCTCGAGCGCATGCGCGCGGACGATCCGAACGAAGGCCCCGCGCGCTACCACCTGGCCCGCCATCACGCGAGCAAGGGCGACCACGAGCAGGCGCTCGCGCTGCTGCGCGAGCTGCTCGCGATCGAGGCGTGGGACTACGTGCTGCCGGCCAGCGACTTCCCTTCGCTCGCCGAGGATCCGGCGTTCGTGGAGCTGGCCGCAGAGGCGCGCGCGCGAGCGCCTCGAGTGGAGCCCGGGCCGGTGGCGTTCGAGCTCGACGTGCTCGACATCCTGCCCGAGGGCGTGGCCTGGGACCCCGCGCGCAAGGAGCTGCTCGTGGGCAGCATGGCCAAGCGGCAGGTGCTCGCGGCGAGCCCCCAGGGAGCCACGCGCGTGGTGGTGGGGCCGGCGCAGGACGGCCTCTACGGCGTGCTGGGGATCACCGTCGACGCCGAGCGCGATCACCTGTTCGTCGCCGCGGTGGCCATGCCGATGATGGCGGGCTGGGACCCCAAGGCTCACGAGGGACGCGCGGCGGTGTTTGGGTTCGAGCTCGCCACCGGCACCACGCTGGGCTCGTGGCCTGCGCCGAGCATGCCCTCGCAGCTCAACGATCTCGTGGCGCTGCCGGACGGCAGCGTGGTGGTGACCGACTCGATCACGGGCGCGGTGCTGCGCAAGCCACCACGGGCGCCGTCCGGGACCCCGCTCGAGCCGTGGATCCCGGCGGGCACGTTCTTCGGCCCCAATGGCCTGGTGGAGCTGCCGGGACACGAGGCGATCGTGGTGGCCGACTTCCTGGGCCTGCACCGCGTGACCCTGGCCGATGGAACCGTGGAGCCCCTGCCGCCGCCACCCGGCGTGCTCACGCTGTCGGGCATCGACGGGCTCGAGCGGCGCGGGTCCACGCTGGTGGGGATCCAGAACGTGATCGGCCCCGGGCGCGTCTGGGCGATCGAGCTCGATGCCGATGGCCGGCGGCTCGCGACGGCGAGGATCCTCGACGACGATCACCCGCGTCATCACGGCCCCACCACCGGCGCGATCGCGGGCGATCGATTCCTCTACCTGGCGGATGCGTTCCTGCAGATGGGCGACGCCGGCATGATCCCCGCGCCTGCGGGGCGGCGACACACGATCATCGAGCTCCGGCTCGACTGACCGCGAGGTCTCGGCGCCGCACGAGCCGCTCGCGCAAGACACACGACGGGCGCGATGGCAAGCACAACCGCCAACCACCCGTCGACTTTCGCTGGCTGCCAGCGTGAGCCCTCGGACATCGGTGAACGGGCCTCCTACTTCAGCTCGGGGCCGACCCATGCTTAACGTCGAAACCGCCGACACCGCCCGCACCCCCCAGGGAGGGCGCACACGGGCTCACGTCGACCAAACGAGGGATCGACTCACATGCTGCTGCCATCCTTGCTGCTCGCCCTCGGGCTTGCGCCCGACCCTCTCCCCGACTCGCCCGATTCCGCTTCGCCGCCCGCTCCCACCGACACGGAATCTCCTGACCAGATCACCGACCCCCTGCGACCCATCGACGCAGGGCCTCCCGTCGAGCCGGGATCCGAGACGACCTCGCCGGAGCCGGACCCCGAGCCCGCGCCGCCGGTCGAGGCCACCCCGCCGAGCACTACGCCCCCCGCTGCCGCCCCGCCCACCGCGACGCCCCCGGTGACTGCGGCCCCGCCCCCGCCGCCCTCGCCGTTCCCGCTCGGCCCCGTACCCAAGGACGACGCCGAGAAGCGGGCCGAGGCGTCGCTCGATCACGCCAAGACCAAGTGGCGCCCCGGCACCGGGCTCGAGGTCAAGAGCGCCGACGGTCGCTACTCGCTGCAGTTCGGGCTGCTCGGGCAGCTGCAGGCGCCCATCATCCACGCGCCGGGCAAGGACACCACCGTCGATCTGACCTTCCGCCGCGCCCGCATCATCCTCGGCGGCAACATCTTCGCACCGCACATCCTCTACAAGATCCAGCTCACCGCATCGCCGGTGGAGCTCGGCTGGAAGAATGGAGCGATCGGCCGCTCGCCGATCCTCGACTTCTACTTCACGTTCGACCGCCTGCGCGACGCCACGTTCGTAGTCGGGCAGTACAAGGTGCCCTACAACCACCAGCGGATGCTGCGGGTCACCGGCATGCAGTTCGTCGATCGCTCGTCGGCCAACAACGAGTTCACGATGGATCGTGACATCGGCGTGGACGTGCGCAGCAAGGACGTGGGCGGGCTCGGGCACCTGCGGTACTACCTCGGCGCGTACCTCGGCAACGGCATCGCGATCTACGGGCCCAGCGATCCTGGCTTCGCGTACGTGGGCCGGGTGGAGGTGCTGCCGTTCGGGCAGTACGACGACCTCGAGGAGGGCGACCACGACCGCAGCAAGAAGCCGCGCATGCTGCTCGGCGGTGGGTTCGCGTACATCGATCGCGACCCGCACGACAACCATGCGTTCGGCGGCAGGATCCCGGCCGACGGCGGCAAGACCTCCACGCTCAACGCGACGGCCGACCTGCAATTCCGCTGGTACGGGTTCTCGCTCGAGTCGGCGTTCTTCTGGCGCGAGGCCACCAAGCGCACGAGCGGCGGAGCCGTGGACGCGATGGGCATGCCCATCGGCCTGGTCGCGCCCCGCAACGGCATCGGCTGGTTCGCGCAGGGCGGCTACATGATCCCGCGGGTGCCGCTCGAGGTCGGCGCACGCTTCGGACAGGTCATCGCGCAGGGCGACAGCAACCAGACGAGCCTCCCCAACCAGGACGAGCTCGGGGGCGTCATCAACTACTTCTTCGCGCGGCACATGTTCAAGCTGCAGCTCGACTACCTGCGGCTGTGGGATTTCACCGCCTTCGACATCAACCACGGCACGGACCAGGTCCGGCTGCAGCTGCAGGCCTGGTTCTAGCTCCGGCTCCACGCGGCCTGGGCGGCGAGCGGTGAGTTGTCTCGTGACTCACGCGAGCCTTCTGGACTATGCTCGTCCGCGATCTAGGAAAGGACGGCGACGATGGAGGCACCGCTCTTGGACATGCTCGGCCGCGTCTGCGAGCGGATCGGCGAGCTGCACGGCGAGTACCATGCCGAGCGCTTCGCGAGCGTGCTCCTGGCCCGACGGGCCGACGCGTTCGCGGGGCTGCCGGGTGGAGCCACGGGAGCGACCGCCGAGCGCCTGGCGCTGCAACTGGCGCGCAAGCAGCTCGCGCTCGTGGGCGAGGTCCCGGGCATGGTGGAAGCTGTCGCGTCCACGCTCGACCAGCCGACCGATCCACCCGCGCTGCGGCTGATGCAGGTCGCCGCGCTCGCCTATCTCGTCAACCCCGGCGACCTCCTGCCCGACGACATGCCCGCCGGCTACGGCTTCGTCGACGACTCGATCGTCCTGCGTGCGATGGCGGTCACCGTGCCGCCGCTCTACGGCCTCGATGCGGCCCAGGTCGCACGCGAGCGCCTGGTGATCGACTTCCACGGCATGTGCATCCCACGGGCGATCGCGCCGGAGCTGGTGCGCTCGGTCCAGGCCTCCACCACGCTCGTGCAGATGCTCGGGTTCCTGCCGCCCGCGCTCGTCGAGGGCTCGATCCGCAAGCTGCTCGACGAGCCGCTCGTACCGCTCGAGGCGCAGCCCCCCGCGGGCATGGGGTGGGGCATGTCGCAGGGGAGCTGGTTCCGGCTGCCCGAGGGCGTGGTGGAGGAGCTCGAGGGGGATGGCGTGCGGTACCGGCTCGACGAGGAGACCGGTGTGACGCTCCACGGAGATGCGCTCGAGCGGCGGTAGGCCATGCCGACCCGCGCGCTCACCCGAGCGCCGCCGCCAGCTGCTCGAGGATCTCGCCCCACCCGCCCTGGTGATCGGCGAGCCGAGCCCGCGAATCAAGCGCCCTGCTTGCGATACTCCAGGCGATAGCGGATGGGCTTGGGGAGCCGCGACGCCTCGATCGTCACCGACATCGTCATGCTGTTGCCGTCCTCCGAGAACCGGTAGACGTTGGTGCGGCTGCCGCCCTCACCGACCATGTGCTGGACCAGCTCGCGGTCGGACCATCGCTGGCTCACCTCGATGTCTTCGCCGAACTGGTCGACCCAGGCCACGGCCGCCCCACTGGCCGGAGACTCGATGATGCGCCCGCCGATGTAGCTGGCGCGGAGCGGGTCACCACCGAGGCTGAAGCCGAGCTCGCCGATGATCGGGTTGGCCTCGCGAAGGCGACGGCGAGCGACGCCTCGAATCAGCGAGCTCATGTCCTCGGTCGCATCGTCGATGGCCTGCTCGACCGCGGCGCGACCCTGCTCGCCTCCCGCATAGCGGTGGGTCCACTCGAGCCCCGCGCTGGCGCTGACGGTCTCGGCGATGCCGACCTCCGAACCATCCGCGGACAGGGCCATCCAGCCACCGAGGCCCGTCGCGACGAGCAGGATGGCCCCAGCCGGGAGCAAGACTCGCTTGAATCGGGCCATGAACACCGATTCTATCATGAAGGTCCCTCGACCGGCTCCCGTAGCCGTCTTCAGGGGCTTTTCCAGCCCCTCGCGCAACCGCGGTCGCCCGCGCACGTCCCCCCCATCGTCCCCTTCCCGATGCGACGCCTTCTCCATCACTCCTCCGCCGCCCTGCTCTCCCTGGCCCTGCTCGCCCCCGCGTGCAAGCAGGACCTGACCATCACCGGCAAGGTGACCGATGCCTCGAGCACCCAGTACGTGATCGAGGTCCACACCACCAAGCCCGGCATCGAGGTCGACGTGAGCGGCATCGTGGGGACGACCGACGATCAGGGCGTCGCCCGCGTGACCGTGCCCGTCGATCGGCTGTCGTACATGGGCGGCGCCACCGATCTGCACGTGACGGTGTTCGGCGGCAACTTCGTCAGCAGCTACTTCGGCGACGGAGTGATCGAGCTGCCGTTCTCGCCCGCCGACGCGGCCAAGATCGGCGACGCGACCCACTGGGTGAAGATCGGCAGCGGCCCCCGTGCGATCTCGGGCGGCACGCTGTGGAATTTCGGCGATGCCGGCGGGGCGCTGATGAACGACGACGGGAGCCTCACGATCGCGCTCCAGGCCCCGGCCAACGCAACCGTCACGCTGCTCGAGCGCACCGTGGTCATCGGCGAGGACGGGCGCGGTGCGATCGAATTCACCGCCCCCGAGATCCTGGCCCTCGTGCCCTCCGATGCGCTGATGGGTGGCTACGGCTCCGCCCCCGAGGTCCCCATCACCGCCAAGGTGACCCTCGCCGACGGCTCGGCCAAGGACCTGCCGCTCACCACCCAGTGGTCGTCGGTGAGCGGCGAGGCCCTGCGCGCGCGCCTCACCGCCGTGCCCACCGAGCCCCTGCCCGGGGAGCGCAACGCCGAGCGGCTCGTGGTGCACCTCGACCCCCAGAACCACCTCCGCGCCGGCGGCCGCAAGGGGCCGCTGTCGACGATGGACATCGTCGCGATCGGCACCGCCCAGGCCCCGCGCAAGCTCTCCGATTGCGACGGCTACCAGCTGGTGAAGAACGGCGAGGAGGGCTCGGGCACGTTCTCCCTGCCGCGCGAAGCCATCGACGAGGAGGTGGTGGCCTGGGACGCGCATACCGGCAAGGAGCTCGGCCGCAAGGTGTTCCCCGCCGAGGACTACTGCCCGTTCTCGGCGACCAGCGATCAGCGCGTGCTCGAGGTGCGACCGAGCAGCGACGACGTCGTCGCGTGGCTTTCGGGGCTCTAAATTGGAGAGCGCTCACTGCCGCAGCGAGTGGTCGTAGACCGACTTGACCGCCTTCTCCATGCCCTTGCGGATCGCGAACTGCTTGACCGTGTCGCTGGTGAAGCGGCCGGCGATCGACTTGCTGGTCGAGGCGACCCCGCGGCTGAAGTAAGTGGCGTAGAGACCGTCGGCGAGGAGCTCGCGCGTGAAGTCGAAGAACATGTCCATGGCCTGGTCGTTGAAGCTGGGGTCGCGGCGCAGCACCTTGGGGTCGTCACGCGCGGCCATGGCGACCTCGGTCACCGCCTTGTTCTCGATCCCGAGCGGCGACCACTTGGCGGCGATCCACTCGAGCGTGCTCACCTCGCCGTCGTAGTTGGCGTCGCGGTCGTCGTAGAACGCCACCACCACGGTGGCCTTGCGGCTCACGAAGCCCACCGCCCCGATCTCGCGGCCGGTGATGTCCTTGATGACGACCCACTCGATCTCGTCCATGGTGATCCCTCTGCTCCTGTGCGAGAGCCTCGCGGCGGCGGCCGCCGAGCGCGAAGGAGTCGCGCTCGATGTCGTCCGCCGTGCCGGGGTCTCGTACCTGGTACGAGGGCCCGCCGCGGAGGGATCGGCGCCGCGCGTACTCGCACACGTCGGTCGGCTCGTGCAGGATCCTGCGGTGCCCGCCGAGGCCATGGAGGACGTGCACCGCCGGGTGGCCGCGTGGCTGGGCGACGCGGTGACGCTGAGCCCCGCCGGTCACCCCGACGGCGAGGCCCGGGTGTGGCGAGTGGAGAGCCGCGACGGCGAGGCGCTCGCCTATCTCAAGCAGCACCGCGTCCCGGACAAGTGGCGTCGCGAGCAAGCGATCCTCGTGCAGCTCCGCGAGCCGCCCGTGGCCGCCGTGCCCGAGCTCCTCGCGAGCGATGACGAGGGCCTGCTGCTGCTGCTGCGCGCATGCCCGGGGGCACCCGCGACGTCGATGCCGCTCGCCCCCCACGACGAGCGCTCGCTGCACGAGCAGCTCGGTCGCTTCCGGCGTCGCCTCGACGAGGTCCCGGTGGACGACGATGCGCTGCCGCTGTCGGCTGCGCTCGCACGGCGGCTGCAGGCGTGGCTCGAGCGCGCACGCCCGAGCCTGTCGCCGCTGCTCTTGCGACGCGTCGCCGCGGCCTTCGACCCCCGCCCGTTCGAGGGCGCCACCCGGCGCTGGTGCCATCGTGACCTGGGGCCTCACAATTGGATCGTGGAGCCCACCGACCACGGCCCCCGCCTGCACGTGATCGACTTCGGCCAGGCGCGCCCCGACGCGTGGCTCGTGGACGTGCTCGAGCTGTGGGACGACGCGTGGGCCCGCGACCCCACGCTCGTCGCGGCGTTCGTTCGCGGCTACGGCCGCGAGCTCGACGCGAGCGAGCGCGCCCAGCTCCGCCAGCTGGCGCTCTTGCATGGCCTGGCGACCGCCACGTGGGGCGATCGCCACGCACACGCGCGCTTCTCGAGCCACGGGCGCGCCGTGCTCGAGCGTGCGCTCGAGGGATCGGTGTCGCCGTGACGCCGGAGCTGTGGCTCGTGCCGCTCTGGGCGTCGGCCGAGCAGCAGGCGCGGCTCGCGACCATGCTCGAGCCGCACGAGCGCGAGCGGCTCGAGCGGTTCGTGTTCCCGTGGCTACGCATCCGCTACGCGGTGGCTCACGCGGCGCTGCGGACGGTGGCGGGGCGATGCCTCGGCGTGCCCCCGGCGTCGCTGCGCTGGGCCGCGGGCCCGAACGGCAAGCCATGGCTCCCCGGCAGCGGGCTCGAGCTCAACATGAGCCACGCCGGCGACTGGGGCCTCATCGCGGTCGGCCACCGCCACGTGGTGGGCGTGGACATCGAGGCGATCGCGCCCAATCGCGCCAGCCCCGACATGATCCGCGCGGTGACCTCGACCGCCGAGCGAGCCGCATTCGCAGCCCTGCCCGAGCGCGAGCACGCGGTGGCGTTCTTTCGGCTGTGGGTCCGCAAGGAAGCGGTGATCAAGGCGCTCGGCACGGGGCTGTCGCGCCGGCTCGACAGCATCGACGTACCGCTCGCCGCCGACGCTCCCCCCGACGGCGTGGTGCTGCGCCCTTCCGATGCCGATGCGCGAGCCCGCCACGGCGACCCCTCGACCTCACCCGACCTGCGCTGGTGGCTGTGGGACGTGCCCGCGCCGCTCGGCCACCTCGCCGCGATCGTGGTAGGCCAGCCCGCCGACGAGCCCGAGCGGCCCCCAGGGCCGCTCGGGTGGCTCGGGCTCGAGGATCTCGATCCCGGGCCATGAGCCGACGACGAGCCCCCGGGGCATGACTAGGGTGTCTCGTCGGCACCGACGTCGACACCGGCCCCCTGCGGTCGCAGGTCGCCCTCGAAGTCGTAGAGCGGGGCCTCGCTGGGTGTGCCGGCATCGATGCACATCGAACCCGCCGTGAGGTGCCACGTGGCGTCGAGCTGTGGATCCGCCGTGAAATTCGCCGCCGCGTACGCCTGCATGTTGACCTCGACCACCGTGGGGAACAGCTGTTGCGCTCCGCCGGCCGTCCAGTGCCGGTGCGCGTTGTCGATCGAGGCCGGCGACGCCGGAAACCAGATGTCGTTGTTCTCGTAGGCCTCCGGCACGCACGTGCGCCCGCCGCTCTGGTCGGCCTCGTACATGCCGAAGCGGTTGATCGCCGCGCCGCCGCCGAGGATGTTGTTGCGGATCCGCCCCACGATCGCGTTGACGCCCTGGTTGGTGCGGCAGGCCAGCGCCGTGCTGATGCCGCCCACCACCCCGAGCGCGCTGCCGCCGTCGAGGGTGTTGCCGTTGATCACCAGCTCGCCGAACGGGACCTCGTTGTCGCCGAAGAAGATCGCGGTGCTCTGGGGCGCCTGCATGCCGAAGACCACGTTGTTGGTGATCACCGCGGTCGCGCCCTCGGCCTCGATGCCCCCGCACCAGAACTGCGGGCTCGGGCACGCGCCCACCATCGCCGGCACGGCGTTGACGCGGTTGCCGTCGACGGTGATCTGCCCGGACACGAGCATCCCGAAGCTGCTGCCCTGGGCCACGCCCACCTGGCTGCCGGCGTACACGTCGTTGTCGACGACGAGCGTGCCCGGGCCCGACCCGAACCCATCGATGCCCCGCGTGTAGCGGGCGCTGCCGCCGTGCACCTCGTTGCCGCGGATCTCGGCCACCGCCGGGTTGGCGATCGTCCGCAGCTGGATCCCGTTGGAGCCCGAGAGCAGGTTGTCGCCGGCCTCGATCACGTTGCCCTGCACCAGCGTCCCGAGCGGGTCGTTGCTCGGCCCGAACAAGATCACGCCCGACGAGGTGCACGGGCTGCAGCCCGACACCGAGGGCCCGTACACGAGGTTGTTGCCGATCGTGGGCGTACCCTGCAGCACGGTGATGCCCGCGCCGGTGTTGCCGTTGCCCGGGTTGCCGTCGAGCGCCACGATCGAGAACCCGTCGAGCACGGTGGCACGAGTGATGGTGCCGTCGGCCAGCACCCCCTGGAAATCGGTGTTCAGGATCGTGGAGACGTACGTGACGGGATCGCGGGCCCACGTGCACGACACGGCGTCGCACTGGTGCCCGCCGAGGATGTCGGTCCCCTCGACCATCGTCACCTTCTCGTCGTAGCTGCCCTCGGCCACGTACACGTCGGTGCCCACGCCGATGATCCCGGCGTTGACGAGGCCGGCGCCGATCGTGCGCACCGGGTTGGCCTGCGTCCCGTCGCCCATGGCGTCGTCGCCCACGAGCTCCGACACCCACGTGCCGAGCCCCTGGCAGGTGGCCATGGGATCGGGATCGGCCCCGCACGCGTTGTCGACCCCGTCGCCGCAGATCTCGGGTGCGCCCGGGTACACGGAGGGATCCATGTCGTCGCAATCGCCGTTGCAGTCCTCCACGCCGTCCATGTCGACGTCGAAGCACGGCACGCCGGTGGTCGAGTCCTCGCCGGTGGTGGTGGTGTCGTCGACACCCGGCCCCGACGAGCTGCTGTCACCGGTGCTGCTGGTGCTCCCGTCTCCGGTCATGGACACGATCCCCGTGTCGTCGGGATCGATGCTGGTGACCCCCACCGTGCCGCCCGTGGTCCCGCTGCTGCTCGACGCCTCGGTTCCGCTGCCTCCCACCGAGTCGTCGCCGCATCCCGTCAGCACGAGCGCAGCCGCGCTTCCCAGCCTCGCGAGCACCCACCATCCACCAAGCTCGTTCGAACGCATGATCAAACCCTCCACGGGCCCGCCGATGCGCGGACCCAGAGAAATGCGACGCCACACCGACGCCGTCCCCAGCTTGGCAGAGCACCTCGCCGGGCACCAGCGAATGCAACGGCTGCGACATGCGAGCCGGTGACGTCGGCGGAGCGCGCGAGGCCCTCGCCGTGGACGCTCGCAGGGGCCTACCCGGAGCTCGGGAGGCGCCGGTAGTGCCAATCGACCTGCACCGGCGCGTCGCAGTCGTCGATCACGCGCGCTCGTGGCATGCCGAGCTCGTACTCCTCCGGCCCCTGGGAGAACATGGTTTGTCCGCTCTGGGACAACGTCCTCGACTCGCCGAGGGAGGTGGTCGCGTGGACCTCGTAGAGCCCAGGCGCAGGCGCGCCCTCGCAGCAGGCCGCGGACCCGCAGTCGCACACGTCACCCACCGGCATCTCGAAGTCGAGCTCGAGCTCGAGCTCCTGCACGTGGCTCGAAGCGACCGATGCGGCGGCGAAGATCAGCACATCGGTGACGCCGTCGCGAATCGTCACCGCCTCGAACGTGCAATCGGGGCGATAGCGGAGATCGAAATCCACGCACGCCCCCTCCCCGTCACCGAACGCCGGTCCCTTGGGGGAGAACACGACGGGGACGGACTCACCCGGCCTGCAGCCGTTCCTGTGCAGCAAGTACTGGCCACCCGAGAATTCGAGCCGTCCGGCCCCCGCCTCCTGGTATCCGCAGAGGTCCATGGGGGGCACGTCCATGGGGCGAACCTCCACTGGGATCCCGGCCGGGGGCTCCGCGCAGCTCGATGCGCCCGATTCGTCGGCGGTCTCGCCCGGCCCCTCGTCGGTCGTGGTCGCGGTGGCGGGCCGGGTGGTGGTCGCAGCGCTCGTGCCCGCCTCGGTGCCCCCGTGGGTCTCTGCCGTGGTCGAGGGGTCGCCGCCTTCGTAGGACGGATTGGGGGCGGTACAACCCACCACCGCCATGGTGAGCAGCCAGCCTCGCGCGCGCCTCCGCCCAGCCCGCCACGCCACCGCCCGCCCTACCACCGCCCACCCCACCATGGCCCACCCCACCATGGATTGCAGCGTAGGGCATCGCTGGCACCACGGCCAGCGCTCGCGCGGCGGAGGCTGGTAGACTCGCTGCCTCCCATGCGTGTCGCCCTCGCGATGATCCCGCTCCTCGCCGGCTGTGCCGAGCTCGAGCCCGACTTCTCCACCTCGCAGTGGTTCGACGGCGTGGAGGACACGCGCCCCACCGGGCAGGGCCTCCATACCGATACCTCCTCGTCGCTGCCGGGGCTGTGGGCGCGTTCCACTGCGCAGGCCAGGACCGGCGAGTCGGCGTGGCACTTCGGCGACGGCCTCGGCTACGTCACGCTCGCCAACGCCTCGCTCGAGACCCCGAACTTCGAGGCGGGCCGGCTGAGCTTCCTGCGGTTCTCGTACTGGGTCGACATCAAGCCGCTGTCGATGGACACCACCCGCGACGGCGCCATCGTCGAAGCACAGGTGGACGGCGGCGACTGGACCCAGCTCGAGCTCGCCGGAGGCTACCCGTACACGCTCGACGAGATCGCGACGGGCTCGCGGCTCTCGATCGGCGAGGGCGCAATCGCGGGAGACGACCGCGAGTGGCACGACGACTACGTCGAGCTACCCGACGCGGAGCCGGGTGCGATGGTCGTCTTCCGCTTTCGCGTGAGCACCGACATCGACGGCCTCGACAACATGGGCGAGGGGCTCTACATCGACGATGTGGAGTTCATGACCGCCGACTAGAACCGGACCTCGAGGGCGAGCGAGGCCTGCTGCTTGCCGGCGCGCCCCCGCAGCGATACCTGTCGGCCCTTGACCATCATCGCAATCCCGCCGCCGATGCCCAGGCCGCCCGCGGCGACGCCCACGATGCCGCCGACCAGCGTGTCGTAGCGGTAGCGGCACACCCCGCGGAAGTCCACGTCGGCCCCCGAGCAACTCAGCGGTTTTGGCTCCTCGTCGATGAGGATCATCGCCACACCGGTCGCGACCCCGGCGACACCGAGGCCCAGCATCACCAAGCCACCGATCTTGAGGCCGCGGCCGGCCCCGGGGTCCACGGGCCCCGTCGGCTCCTTGGGTGCCTTGGTCCCCCGCGAGCGCTTGGACCCCTTGGCGGGCGGCTCGGCCGTGAGCGCGACGTCGACCGCTTGGGGAACCCCGGCCTCCACGATGAGCTTCTGCTCCTGCGCGACGAACCCCGGCTTGTCGACGGCGACGGTGTGCTCGCCCGGCAACAGCTCGAGCACCTGCGGCGTGAAGCCCTGCTCGACCCCGTCCACCCGCACGCGGGCACCGAGCGGCTCGGTGCGCACCGACACCTCGGTGGTGCTCGGCGGCGGCGGCTCCTTGGGGGCGAGGCTTGCCGCGGCCTGCTGCACGAGCGCATCGATGCGTGCGCCCACCTGCTCGAGCGAGCACCCCTTGCACGCATCGGTGTAGGTGGCGAGGGTCTTGTCGTCGGCCTCGAGCACGGTGAGCGTGAGCCCGTAGCCCTTCTTCTTGGACACGCGCAGCTGCAGGCGCGCGCGATACGGTCCGCCGGCGACCTTCGTGGCCGCGACCGAGGCCTGCAGCCGATCGCCGAGCTTGCTCCGCGAGTCCTTGGAGAGGCTGCCGTCGACCTGCAGGGGCAGGAGCGCCGTGAGGCCCTCGCTCGCGGCGGGCGGCTCGGGGACCGCGGCCACGGGTGGCGGGGTCGTCGTCTCCGCGGGTGGCGGGGTCGTCGTCGCAACCGTCGGAGGAGGTGTCGTCGCGACCGTCGGCGGGGTCGTCGTACCCGTCGCCGGCGGGGTCGTGGCTGGAGGCGTGGTGCTCCCGGCCGACGAGGTGGTTGCCGTGGCGCCCGTGGCTGCGCCGGTGCCCGAAGGCGCACCCTGCTTGCCCTTCTTCGCCGCTTTCTTCGCCCGCTTCTTCGCTTGCTTCGCCGCCTTCTTGGCCTGCTTCTCCGCCTTCTTCGCGGCCTTCCACGCCTGCTTGGCGGCCTTGGGGTCCGCAGGCGCGGCGGCGGTGGCGGTCGGAGCAGCCGTGGTGGCGGGCGGTGGTGGGGGCGGTGCGGCGATCGCCACTCCGCCGAGCGACAGCGAGCAGGCCAGCGCCAACGTCATGGCCCCGGCGAAGCGGCGACCCACGGAGCGAGAGATCGAGACGAGCAAGGGCGCACATCTCACCATGCCTGCCGGCCGCGGCCAAGCGCGAACGGCCGGGCCTGCGCCAGGCCGGCTGCTCGGCTCCATATCGGTCTAGGCCGGCTGTTCGGCTCCTCTAGGCCGGCTGCTCGACTCCATATCGGTCTAGGCCGGCTGTTCGCCAGCCAACAGTAGATCCGCCAGCCTCGCCAGCCCCGGGAGGTCGCGCACCTCCTCGTCCAACCTCGGCACGCGTACGCGGTGGCACTCGGGCGGCAGCTCTTGCGCGAGGCCGTCGACGATCCGCCCGTACCGCTGGTTCTCGGCGGCGGCTTCCTGCCGCAGCGCTCGCATGCGACGGGCGGCTTCGAGCACGTCGGGCCTGGCGGCGAGCTCGGGGGCCAGCGCCCGCACCCGCGTCTCGAGCTCGTCGGGGCGCAGCGGCGGCAGGCTGGTGTAGAGCCGCTGCGGCGCCGTGGGATCGACGGGCAGGTAGCTCTGGTTCCACACCACCGTGTGCACGGGCACCCGGCGCCGCGACAGATCATCGCGCAGCCATGCCGCATCGTCGGCGCTCGAGGGACTGGCCGAGCTCACCAGCACGAACGCGGTATCGGGCGCGCGCAGGATCTGCTCCACGCGCTGCGCCCGCGCCATGAACCCGTCGCGCAGCGAGGCGAACACGGTGAGGAACGCGACGATCTCGTCGAGCAGCGTCTTGCCGGTGATGCGCCCGAGCAGCTCCGTGGCCATCTGTCCGCCCTTGGCCAGGATCCGCGCGCCGAGCCCCCCCTTGGGCTTGTCGGTCGAGGGGATGAACCAGCTCACGATGCGACCGTCGAGGAAGTGCACCAGGTGCCCGGGTGCGTCGAGGATGTCGAGCGCGTTGCGGGCCGGCGGCGTGTCGAGCACCACGAGGTCGTAGCCGCCGTGCTCCACCGCGTCGTAGAGCCGCTCCATCGCCACGTACGCGTGCGAGCGCGACAGCGAGCGCGATACGGCCTTGTAGACGCGATTGTCGAGCACCCGCGCCTTGGTCTCGGCATCCGGCGCGACACGGTGGATGAGCGCGTCGAAGCTCTGCCCCGTGTCGACCATCGCAGCCCACAGACCCCCGCCCTCCACGGGCGACGGGGGTGACAGGCGCTCGAGCGGCACGCGGCGGATCGTGTCGTCGAGCCCGTCGAGCCCGAGCGCCTGCGCCAGGCGCCGCGCAGGATCGATGGTGAGCACCAGCGTCTTGCGGCCCGCCCTCGCGGCGGCGAGGCCCAGCGCGGCGGAGACCGTGGTCTTGCCCACGCCGCCGGGCCCCACGCAGACCACCAGCGCGCCGTGACCCACCAGCGCCTCGAGGTTGGGGCTCGCCGCCGACTTCATGGGCGTGCCTCCTCGGGGGCGGCGGCCGAGCCGAGCGCCAGGCCGCCCAGGCGGTGCAGCTCTGCGATGGGCAGGCGGGCCGCGCCGAGCCGCGGCAGCTCGACGATCGGGACCTGCAGCTGCTCGCGCAGCCGCTCGATCTGCCGCCGGGCCGCCCGCTCGGCCTCGATCGCCCGCATGGACAGCTCGGCGTCGGCGAGCAGCTCCGCGTCGCCGCCCCGCGCCGCGGCCTCGCGCAGCGCCGTCACGGCGTCGGTGAGGCCGAGCAGCCCCGTGCTCGGCACCCGGTTGACGAACACGCGCCCGAACGCCACCGAGCCCGCGTTTCGCAGCCGGGCGTGGAGCTCGAGCGTCTCGGTCACCGGCAGCTCGTCGGGCAGCGTCACCAGGTTGAGCCGGGTGCGCCGCGGGTCGGCGAACGCCTCGGCCATCTCGTCGACGAGCCGGCGCATGGGCCCCGCGCCCATCAGGTGCGCCACCACCTGCCGCAGCTCGAGGAACATCAGCGCGTGGCCGGTGGCATCGAGGTCGACGAGGATCGGCGCCCAGCGGGGCCGCCCGCTCGGGTCGGTCTCGGCCTCGAGCCGGTGCAGCGCGTTGACGGTGGCGATCTCGCCGACCGCCGGCATGGCCCGGAACAGCCGCTCGAGCACCTGGTTGCTCACGATCGCCCGCGCCACCCGCCGCGAGGGGATGTGCTGGGCCATGTACTCCACCACGGCCTGGTCCATCTCCACGCTCATCGCGTGCACGCCGTGGCCCACCGCGCGCGGGGTGAAGCCCACCGCGTCGACGCCGAACACGCCGCGCATGGTGGCGCGGTGGCCGAGCTCGACCACCAGCGGTCGCATGCCGCGGGCCGCGGCCTCGAGCGCCAGCGCGGCGGTGAGCGTGGATTTCCCCACGCCACCCTTGCCGGTGAACAAGAGGAAGCGGTGGTCGAGCAGATCGAGGCCGATCGAGGGCTCGACGGGGGAGGCAGCGACCGGCACCGGCGGCTTCCCTAGCGCACCAACGCCGGAAACACAAACCACGCCGCGCCGGACGCCCGTGGGCGCGCTCGCCCGCGCTCGTCCGTGCTCCCTGGGGGCGTGCGAAAAATCCCCAGCTGGCCACCGGCGGCCCTGGGATGGCCGGCGAGGGCAGTGTTGCGAACCACCCCATGCGATCGGGGTGTCGTTGCAGATCGCATCACACCGGTCGTTCGAACCGGGACGGACGGCCGTCTGCGCGCGAGAAGCCGCCACGGAACGATCGCTGCACGAGGGGGGAGCGTGCCTCGTCCCGCTCGCCTCCCCTCCCCGCTTGCACCACGATCGAGCCTCCGACGACCGCTGGCGTGCGCTCGGGCCCGATCGCGGTATCGTTGGCCCGTGCTCGCCACCGCCCTCGCCCCCTCGCCCCTGCGCCGCGGCCTCGCGCTCGGCGTGTGCCTCGCGCTCGCCGTGCCCACCGGCCTCGTCGCCGGCCCCCGCTCGGCCCTGGCCGCCGTGACGGCCCCCGACGAGGACCCCGCGCTCGCCGAGTCCCGTGCGTTCTACGACGAGGGCAAGGCCAAGTTCGACACGTTCGACTTCGAGGGTGCGGTCGAGCTGTGGACCAAGGCCTACGCCAAGCTGCCCGAGAGCGAGACGGGGGTGCGCAACGCGATGGTCTACAACATCGCCACCGCGCAGGAGAAGGCCTACGAGCTCGACAAGGACGTGCAGCACCTGCGACAGGCGGTGCTGCTGCTCGAGCAGTACATCAAGAACTACAAGGTCTTGTACAAGAAGACCCCCGAGACCAAGGCGGAGGTCGACAAGGCCGAGGCCCGCATCGCCGCGCTCAAGGAGCGCATCGCCCGGGCCGAGCGCGGCGAGGATGCAACGCCCCCCCCCACCGAGGGCACGCCGGGCCCGACCGACGCGCACTATGGCTCGGGGGCCGTCGACGGGATCACGTGGACCACCGGCCACAACCCGCCGCCCGATCAGAACCTCGTGGCCAAGAACCGCCGGCTCGCCGCCGAGGACGAGAAGACCGACCACATGCTCATCGGCTCCTACGTCGCGCTCAGCGTGGGCGGCGTGCTGCTCTTGGGCGGTGCCGGGGCGGCCTATGGTGGCTCGCGGCTGCGCACCGATGAGGACCCTGGCGCCGGCGCCGGGGCGCGCGGCGCTGGGTACGGCACCTTGGCGCTCGGGCTCGCGGGCGTGATCACCGGTGTCACGTTGATGGTGATCGGCTTCGAGCGCCGCAAGAAGGCCCGCCAGGGCACGCTGGTGGCCGGGACGCCGGTGGTGGCGCCGGGGTTCGCGGGGGCGAGCTTGCGGGTGCGGTTCTAGCTTTGGCATCCCGTAGGTGCTGGTAGGCAAGCAACCAGGTGACCCCCAAGGGGTCACCGCCGGGTCGACATGGGGTCCACGAAGCCTGTCATGGTCGGACGGACCGGCGGGTCGAGCATGACAACGCGAGCGAAAACGAGGCCGTGTAGGCCTCGAGGAGGAGGCAGTCGGAGAGATCGTTCCACGCGCCCTCTATCACGCGCGTGTGGCCTTGGAGAGGATGCACTCAGCGCGCGCGGTGCTTGGCCAGCCAGGTGTCTACTTCGGTGATATCGACGTCGGTTTCACTGGGACCCTCGGTGGCGGCCATGGCATCTCGGGCCTGCTGGGCGAGCGCGTGGGCTCGCTTGCGTCCGGCTCGGTCGTTCCACAAGGCGCGGGCGAGTGTGAAACGGGCCTCGGCGACCAGGGGCGGCGCCACCTCACCGGCCTCGCGAATCGAGACGGCCCGCTCGGCGTGAGCGCGAGCAGTATCGAACTCGCGCTGGTCCAGTGCCACGTTGGCGAGCCCGAGGAGCGGGTAGGCGAGTGCGGGGTGGTGTTTGCCCAACGCTTGCTGATAGATGGCCAAGGCGCGGTGGTGGTGAATCAACGCCTCCTCGAGCTTGCCCTGCATTTGCAGCACGATGCCGATGTTGGTCAGGAGAGCGGCGATGGAGGAGTGTTGTTTGCCCAACGCTTGCTCGAAGATGGCCAAGGCGCGGTGGTAGTGTGTCACCGCCTCCTCGAGCTTGCCCTGCATTTGCAGCACGGCGCCGATGTTGGTCAGGGTATTGGCGACGGAGGAGTGTTGTTTGCCCAACGCTTGCTCGAAGATGGCCAGAGCGCGGTGGTGGTGTGTCAACGCCTCCTCGAACTTGCCCTGCATTTGCAGTACGATGCCGATGTTGGTCAGGATAGTGGCGACGGTGGGGTGTTGTTTGCCCAACGCTTGCTCGAAGATGGCCAGAGCGCGGTGGTGGTGTGTCAACGCCTCCTCGAGCTTGCCCTGCATTTGCAGCACGCTGCCGATATTGGTCAGGGTATTGGCGCCGGTGGAGTGTTGTTTGCCCAACGCTTGCTCAGAGATGGCCAAGGCGCGGTGGTGGTGTGTCAACGCCTCCTCGAGCTTGCCCTGCATTTGCAGTACGATACCGATGTTGGTCAAGGTATCGGCGACCTTGGAATGTTGTTTGCCCAACGCTTGCTCAGAGATGGCCAAGGCGCGTTGATGGTATGTCAACGCCTCCTCGAGTTTGCCCTGCAATTGCAGTACGTGGCCGATGTTGGTCAGGATAAGGGCGACAGAGGAGTGTTGTTTTCCGAACGCTTGCTGATAGATGGCCAAGGCGCGGTGGTAGTGTGTCAACGCCTCCTCAAGCTTGCCCTGAAATTGCAGCACGTTGCCAATGTTGCCCAGGATAGCGGCGACGTAGAAGTGTTGTTCTCCGAACGCTTGTTGATAGATGGCCAAGGCGAGGTGGTAGTGTGTCAACGCCTCCTCGAGCTTGCCCTGCATTTGCAACACGTTGCCGATGTTACCCAGGCTACTGGCTTGCGCCGTGGTCTCCACCTCGGGGCCACGGGAAAGGGCCAGGGCGGTTCTCCCCCACACGACCCCCGGCTCATGGCGTCCTTGCCGGACGCCCACCACCCAGGTCAGAATGTCCACCGCCTTCACGGCCACCGCGTCGTGTCCGTGCTCGGCGGCGAGCGTGAACGCTTGCTCGAGGTCTCGCTCGGCCGCGACCAATTCGTCCATTCTTTGTCGTGTATCGCCTCGTTGGGCAAGGACCTCAGCCATGAGGGGCCCGTACCCCAGCGCCTCGGCCCGCTGCGCTACGGGCTCGACGTGTTCCAAGGCATCCGCATACCGGCCCGCGTCGAGCTCCGCCTTGACGCCAGCCAACTGCTCGCGCAACGCCTGCACCTCCTGTTCCACCAGCGGATCCTCGGGCGGCGGAACTCGCTGATGCATGTGCTCCAGCCGCTCGACGTCGTCGCAACGATCCATCGACGGAAGCGCCTCCACGAGCTGCACGGCCTTCTCCACCACCGTGGCGTCGGCGTCGGCCAGCACCGTCACCGCCGCCGCCAGGGCCACCTTGCGCTCGTGCAGACACCCCATGCGCAGCTCCATTGCCTCCTCGGTCTGCTCCCCCTTCACACTGGTCGCCTCGCAGACCTCGGTGTGCTTCCCCACCCATACGTGGGCATACTCGTCCAGCCGCGGCTCGATGCGCGCCCAGGTGTCGGCGGCATACGACAGATCGGTGCCCAGGACCGCGTCCTCGACCTCCTGCCGCCGCTCCTCGTCCCAGACGCCGTCGAGCTGGTCCTCGGCACTGCTACAGCGCGCCTGCATCTCGAGATACTCCGGCACGCCCAGCGCCGCCCCCATCCCCAAGAGCCCCACCGTCAGCCCCAGCACGAGCCCTCGCCGGGTCCGGGGCGCCACGAGCCTCCGCAGCTCGCCGAGCAACACCTCCATCGACGACCACCGCTCCGCCGGGCCGACCGCCAACCCTCGCAGCAGCACCGCCCGCAACGTGCCGGGGATCTTGCTCCCTTTGGGCACGGGTCGAACCGCACCGCCCGCAAGCGACACCATCAGCGCCTCGAGCGTGCGACCCGCGAACGGCCGCTCCCCATACACCGCCTCGTACAGCGACACACAAAAGCTGAACTGGTCGCTTCGTGCATCCGCCTCGTGCCCGTTCATCTGCTCGGGCGGCATGTAGGCCGGGGTGCCCAGCACCGTGCCCGACCTGGTGAGCATGGCGTCGAGCCCCGATGGACCTGTTTTGGTCTTGCATGTCCGAACGCTCGTCGAGTCATCGATCCCCTCGAACCGCCGCGCCAAGCCGAAGTCGAGCACCCGCGCTCGTCCCTTGTCGTCGAGGATCGCGTTGGCGGGTTTGAAGTCGCGGTGCACCAACCCCCGCTCGTGCGCTGCCGCCAAACCGGCGCCGAGCTGCAAGAACACGTTCACGCACTCTCGCCACGACGGCCTCGGTCGCTGCCGCATCCACTTGTCCAGCGCCTGGCCCTTGACCAATTCCAACGCCACGAACGTGCGGCCCTCGATCTCCCCCACCTCGTACACCTGCACCACATTCGGGTGCGACAGCTTGGCCATCGCCTGCGCCTCCCGACGCAACCGCTGGGTGAATTGCTCGTCGAGCTCGGGGTGCAGCACCTTGAGCGCCACCTGCCGGTCGAGCTCGCGATCGTAGGCCTTGAGCACCACACCCATGCCGCCCTCGCCGAGCTTGTCGAGCACCGCGTAGCGCCCCATTTGACGCGGGTCGGTCGTGCGACCGAACAGGTCCTCGTATGCCCGTACCAGCTCACTCCTCGCCCGCTTGACGGGCTCGACGCCTGCCTCTCGGGGTAGCTCCGTGGTCGCCACGGCCGCCCGCGCCTCGACCTCATCGGGCGCAGGTGGTCCCTCCTCTACAACGGGGTCGGCCAGCCCGCCTCGCTCGGCTTCTCCTCGAAACCCTCTGCTTTCATGCAACCGCGTTCGATGCTTCAGCTTTGCGATGAGCCGCTCCATCGCCGTGGTCATCCCTTCCCCTCGCTTCGCCATCGAAACCCCCCATGCTGGTGAATCGCTCGGTTTGGTAGCGGCAATCAGGCGGCGCAGCGGCTCTCAGCCGAACAGCTCGTCGTAGCCGAAGCCGCACACGCTGGAGTGGGACGACAATGAGTCGTCCGTGATGATGGTCTCGATGTCGATCACGCACGAGCCGTGGGCGTCGCCCGAGAACGACAGGTGGCCGGCTATCGACTCGGAGGACTTCGTGTCGGTGATCTCGGTGGCGGTCTCGAGGTGGCCGTCGATCACCACGCCGTCGGCCCCGCAGCCGTCGAACTCGAGCTCGAGGTTGGAGGCCAAGAGGACATCGGTGACCTGGGTGTCGGCGTGGAGCTTCAGGATGCCTCCTTCGGGACACGACATCGTCCCGGTCCCCATCTCGAACGAACCATTGTCATCGACGGTGATGGAGGAGCTACTCCACTGTACGTCGACGCCGATCTCGTCCATGACGAGCTGGGTCGAGCTCCAGCCGGCGCGCGCGCTGTCGGCGTCGGCGGGCTCGTCGGCGGGCTCGTTGGAGTGGCAGCCGAAGGCGAGCGCGGTCAGGGTGCACAAAGCGAGGACGGGGCGAAGCATGCTCCCGAGCGTGAGGCCAGGGCCACACCAAGGTATCCGGGCCACGTTCTCGCGCCGGTGGTGGGTGGTGGTCGGTGCACAGGAGTCGTTCGATGTCTTCATGGCGTAGCTCCACGGGGAGCCCTCGGCGACGGCTCGAGGCGCCCCGATCTGGGTACGGCCCGAGGCAGGCCGGATCGGACGAGGCCACGAAGAAAGGCCGTGCAAACAACGGCCAGTCTTTGCAGGAGCAACGCACGAACCGCGGACGCTCGAGCACACGCCCTCACCCCACCACTGGGCACCCACATAGAGGCCGATCGGCCGTGTCGCTCGCCCTTCTCGCCATGAAACCCACCGATTCCACCATGCGTGCAGGATGGAGGATCACTGTCGAGCTGCGTCGACGTATGATCAAGTGACTACGCCGGTGCCCAAGCCGCTTTCCAACCTGAACCGAATCTGGAACCGTTCACTCGCCTTGATTGGCCTGGTCGCGCTCGCTGCATGTAAGAGTCGCTTGGCCGAGGCTGTGGTCGAGCACGAGCCGACCAGGGCTCCATCCGCGGTATCGATTCCGGAAGGTCGATCCGATCCAACACAGATCGATGTCAGCCGGGATGCCAGCCGGGCGCTCGACATCGTCGAGCTGACGAAGCTGGGCCTCGAGGCCGAGGTCCCCGCTGGCACCACCATCGGCGACGCCTTCGTTGGTGAGGGCGTCCTCGTTCAAGGCCCGAACCTCGTGGCCATCGTCGAGGTCGCGTCCACCACCAGGTCCACAACCGAGGCGGAGGTCGAGGTCGAGGCGAGGGCGTACACGCCCAAGAACTTCAAGACCGAGAGGCTCGCGGACGGCTTCGCCGTGACCTTCGAGAATGAGGGTAGTCTAGGCACCAACTTCTTCTTGCAGGTCCGGCGCGACATCGGTGGGATGTCCTATTGGTGCGAGACGACTGCCGCGTCGGCCGAGCAACAGGCCGCCGCGTCGGCATTCTGCAAGAGCCTTCGCCGTCTTGACCGTGTGTGAACGTGAACGGGAGCCATAGTCCGTCCAAGGCGGCGGTACGAATCGGCTGTAGCAGCGCGGCACCAAGCGGACCGAGACGAGATGTCGCGACGAGCAGGCCGGGCCTCGAGCCCGGCCTGCTCCGATGCTCAACCCGCCGTCCCGCTGGGGGTCACCACTGCGGCGTCCACGACCTCGTCATCCTCGTCCACCTCGTCGTCGCCCTCGGCCGCCACTGCTTCCTCGGGATCCACTGGCGCGTCATAGCGCTTCGCGGCGCGGGCCGACGCCCTGAGGATCGGCCGGCGCACGAGGGCGATCGCCTTGGGATCGGCGTCGGACAGATCGAGCAGCGAGATCACCTGCGACACGAGCTTGATCCACCGCGCGCGCAGCCGGTTGACGGCCTCGTTGCTGAGGGGTGTGGTCTCTTGCTCGGCCTCGAGCTCCTCGCGCTCGTCCTCGAGCTTGGCGAGCTTCTTGCCCGCCGCGATCCAGCGCTGCGCCACCACCAGCAGGTTGCCCACCTTCTGAACCGGGATGGCCTCGAGGAACGTGGCCAGCTCTGGCGCTTGCTCGAGCAGCGCGCTCACGCGCGCGGTGTTGCCCGACTCGGCGAGGAATGACGCGTTCACGATGGCCAAGCCGTCCGGGAACAGCTTGATCAGCGCCTCGTCGGCGAGCCTGGCCCGCTCGCGCGCAGGCGGCTTCTCGGCCAGCGCGAGCGCCCGATCGGCGACCATGGTGCTGTGGACCGCGCGGGCAAGCGCATCGTGAGTAACGTCGACCTCGGTTGCTTGTTCGATGATGGCCCGTAGCTGTGGAGACGTCGCGGCCTCGGGTGGTCGCGCAGCCAGCAGCTCGCCGTGGAGCAGAACGAGCTTGGAATGTAGCCCTGCGATCTCGGGGATCGACAAGAACGTAGCCTTGTGCTTGGGGGTGCTCACCCACGGCCTGATGAGAGAGCCCATTTCGATGATGCTGAGGTGCTTGAGCATTCGATGCCTTTCCGCCCGACGATCCCCATCCCGACGTCGGAGCGGTTGGAGGAAAGCACTCGACGTCGGCCTGTCAAGCCGAACGCGAGTGGATGCGATCACTCGCGCTCGCCTCGCGTAGGCAGAACCGGTGGTTCGCGATCACGCCGAGCGACCTCTGAAGGCCAGGGGGGATGGTCTCGGAACACGAGAACGTCCCGTCGTGGGCCACCTTGGATGGACACCACCACTCGCGATGGCCCGAAAGGACCAAATCAGTGGTTCGAAACCACGAAAACGGGGCCTTCGAAGGGGGTCGGCGTGGTTTTGAATCGCGAAAACGGCCTTCGAAGGCCGCTTTGGGTGGACGCGATCAACCCGGTTCGGGGTCGCAGGGACGACATCGGGTGAGCGCGTTCATGTCGGTTCGGTGGTCCCGGCCACCGCAGCGTGGAGAAATGTGCAGGCCACGCGGGCCGGAAGACCGTCATGGCGGCGAGTCCTTCGGCTTGCACGCGTGCCTGCGGCGATGCCTGCTCCGCAGGAACGGGTCGGGGGGAGGCACGAGCTGGGGGTTCTCTCGGCGCCAGGCGAGGGTGTGCTCCCGGAACGTCTTGCGGTTGGTTCGCAAGCGCGCGGCCGCATGGGTGATGTTGCCTTGGGACTCGAACCAGGCCGCGGCGACGGCGAGAGCCAGGCACGCGCGACCGAGCTCCGAGAGCCTGCGTCGTGGGCCTTCATGGAGGCCGAGAACCTCGCGGCCGAGGGCCTGCCACTTGGAGGCAAGCGCGACCTGCCAGTCGAGGAGGGCGGTGGGAAGGTCCTGCGGATCCTCGTCGTGAATGGCCATGGAGGCTTCCTCGATTCGTGCCTTGGTGGGTGTGATCATTCGAGCGAGACCTCGCGGAGCGGGGCCACGTGCTGGTGGTAAGCCGCCAGGAAGCTCACCACGCCATTGATCCCGTCCTGGGCGATGTCGTCGTTCTCCAGCACCCACGTCACCTCGTCGCCGTGGACCTCGATTTCGTCTGCGCTCACGAAGTAGTCGTCGGGGCCCATGGGCGGTTGAATGAAGCCACCTTGCAACGCCTGGGCGAGCCACACTTGGAGACCGTCTCGCAAGATGTCGAGCTTCGGCTCGGGGGGAGGCTCGGCCAGGAGGATCGAGAGCGTGCAGCCGTCGGCGTGTCCGCTGCGCTCGTCCTCGAGCGTGAAGGGGAGCGGTAGGTGGATTGCGGGTAGCTCGGAGCATTCGCCGCGGTGGATGGGGATCGGCTCGCGAACGGACGAGAGGCCAGGGAGCTCGACCGTGATCTCATCGATCGCCACGAGCTCGGAGAGACCGAGCAGCTTGTGCAGGAGCACGGTGACGTAGGAGGGATCGACGATCACCGCGGCCTCGAGGGTGGTCGCGTGCTCGGCAGCGTGGGTGATCTCGTGCAGCACGTCGTCGATCGTGCGAAGGTCCAGGCGTGGGGGTACGCGCGAGCCGGCGCCCATGCCGAAGAGCGCGGCCTCCAGGAAGATGGCGACGTGGGTCTGGACCTGGAGCAGCGCTTCGCTCCGGTTGCCCGGCTTGCAGCGGACGTGGATGCGGAGCACGTCATCGGTGGTGGTAAAGGCGTTGGCGCGGAACGGAAGGTCGTAGCCGAGGGTGATCATCATCGGGGTGTGGTTCTGGGTGCTCATCGTTCATCCTTCGTGTCGATGCGGTAGGGTCAAGGTCACGGCCGCTCGTATGCCGCCGTCGGAGCTGGTCCACGCGAGCACGTGAGGGCCGTGGGCGTAGCCGCGCTGAGCGGAGGCGACGGCCAGGGTGATGTAGAGCGGGCCGGAGGCGGCCCCGACGTCGCCCCAGGCGTCGGCGGGGGCGTCGTAGCGGTTGGCGTCGACGAACGGGGCCGGGAGGCGCAGCGGGACGCAGAGGAATTCCTCGCTGCGGTGGCGCTCGCCGTTGATGTCGCAGTAGGTGGTGGCGAGCTTCTCCTGCGGCAAGTGCAGGCTCGCCGTGGCCTGGGCGATGGCAGCGATGAGCGCCTCGCCCGTGCAGACGCGCCCCGATGCGAGCGGGTTGGGCTCGCGGGTGGTGGCCACGCCACGGATCGTCGCCAGCTCGGGCAGGCGCCAGCCCCGGGCGGTAGCGTCGGTCGTGACCACGAAGAAGCCTGCGGCCTCGCCAGGGACGAAGGCCGAGCGGTTGGCGGAGGTGCAGAGGCGGCCGGAGTCGTCGAGCCAGTCGAGGGTCGCGGGATGAAGGTACGTATCGACACCCCCGACCACGCAGGCGCGGGTACGCCCCACGTCGAGCTCTCGTAGCGCGAGGCACAGGGCAGCGAGCCCGCCAGCGTGACCCAGTGGCACGCTCATCACGTCTTCGACTCTTGCTCGTCGCATCAGCTCATCGGTCAGCACGCGCATCACGGCGTCCGTGTCGGCGCCGAACCAGCCGGGGCGCACCTCGGGGACCCCGACCCACAGCGAGAGTGGGATGCGGCCGAGCGGAGCGAGCGGCTCGAGGCACTCGCGCAGGGCCGTCAGTGCGAGGGTCTCGGCACGCAGGGTGCCGAAGCGGTCGGGGTCGAGGCGACCGTCGAGCGCGAACCGCAGCGGGTCGCCCGCGCCGTCGAGCAGCGTGGGGTGGAATGTGTGACGGCAGATGCGAGCCCGCACGGCGGCTGCGCTCGTGGGCGCGCGAAGGCCCACGGGGGTGCGTGCGCCGGTGGCGACGATGACGAACCGGCGCGTCATCGGTAGGGCTTCTCCCAGAAGGTAGTGCCCTCGAGGGCGTCCGCGTGGTGGTGGCAGACGAGGCTCGTGTGCCAGACCATCAGCATGCGGGGGTGATCGGGCTCGAGGACGACGGTGTGGAGCTTGGCGCGGTGCTCCTGTGGGTGCTCGCTGCGGCGGAGCGCAAAGCGAGTGCGGAAGGCGAGATGGATCTTGGGCAAGGTGAAGCGTAGGACGCCGCCGGGGGTGAGGTTCACGAGCTCGATCGGCACGCCGCCGCGAAGGTGCGGCACGTACTGCTGATCGAGTGGCGCGCACATGTGAAAGTGCGGGTCGAAGTCTTCGGGCAACAGCGGCTTGCGGGTCGTGATCCAGTGGGCGTCATAGGTGCCGGCGAGCTCGCGGCGTGGGGACCAGTGGCTGCAGATCGGTCCGAAGCCGGCGGCGCCCTGGCAACCCAAGGGGGCACCCGGGTGCTCGATGTTGGCGACGGGCTGGCCGAGCAGGCTCGCGCGACGGACCACGTACCCGCAGCCCACAGGGTTCAGGGCGAACATCCGCTGCGCGGTGGGGTCGGGCGCGCGGGTGTCGTGGCCGCCGTAGGCGCGCTCGTAGACGAGCGGCAGGCGGAGGAACGGCGCGGGTGACGAAGGGACGATGGTACCGACGACGCTTCGCTTCCAGATGCGGTCACCGGTGACCGCGAGGATCTTGCGCTGCGAGCCCACGCCGAGCGCGACGGCGACGTGGGTCGCGGGGCGTCCCGCGGGCGCGTGGGCATGCCCGTGGAGTACGACGTCGGTACCAGGCTTGGGCGGGAGGAGGTCGGCCTCGTAGCGCAGGCTCGAGGCACCGTCGACGCCGTGGTACTCGGGGGCGAGCAGCGGAGGGAGTTGCTCGTCGGCGAGGGTGAGGCGGCCATCGGGGTCGATGTCGAAGGTAGCCTTGACGACCACGACCCAGCGCTTGGTGCCGTCGGGGTCCTGGACCCACGTACGATCGGCGGCGTACGGGGTGCGGTTGTGGAGGAGCCACATGATGGATGGTGGGTGGTGGGTCGTAGGTGAGGATCAGAAGCGACCGCCGACCACGAGGCCGGCGTGCGTAGGTGCGAGAGTGACGTGCGCGGCCACTCGCCGAGCACGGCGCTCGCGGAGCGCAGTGACGTCGGCGGCCAGCATCACGCCACCCACGGCGGTGACGGCGAGGCCCGTGCCATAGAGGAGCCAGCCCCAGCGCTCGGGATCGCGGTCGATCGGCGGGAGGTCGACGACGGGCTCGCGGTCGGACCGGCCTTGGTTGAGGGCGAGGGTGCCGATGGCCACCGTGGAGGTGCCTCCCACGGCGAGCACGATGCCGATGATGCCGACCGAGCCGAGCCAGCGGACGCGCGGGGGAGGCGTGGGTGGTCGTGGAGTCTCGCGGAGCTCGGGTGGTGGGACCGTGGGCTCGATGGGCTCGATGGACTCGGTCGGCTCGATGAGCGCGATGGCCAGCGGTGGGGGCTCGACGGGCGCAGTGGCAAGCGGGGTGGGTTGGATGGCCGCTCGCAACGACGCGAGGGCTCGTGGCAAGCTCTGCGCGACCATCTCGACGACCTCGACCTGCGCGCAGAGCCGGCAGTGGAGACGATCGAAGGGCGGCTCGATGGGCCGGCCATCGACCAGCAGCTCGAAGTCGATCGCGTAGTCGAGCGCCCCGGGATCGAGGAGCTCGACATGGATCACCAGCCAGTGGGCGGCGCTCGCGGTGACCACGAGAGGCTCGCGGGCGAGCTGGGGATCGATCGCGGCTCGGATGTCGGGCCCGAAGTACGCGGCCGCTTCGGTGGGAAGCTTGGAGAGGTCGAGATCGATCCGAATGGGGAGGGGATCGGGGGCAGGAGTGGAGGGTGCGACTGCCTCGGCCTCGCTAGTCTTGGTGGTTGCGAGGGGTTCGACGACAGGTGGAGGCTCGCCTGCGAAGGCGTCGAGCGTGGGCGTAAGCGACAGCGCGAATGCGAGCGAGGAGAGTCGGAGGTGGGGCATGGCGGCTTTCGAGGACGTAGGAAGCCGACGCCACCGCGGGAGCGCGGTGACGGGGCGGGAGATCGGCGAGCTCTTGGAAGGGAAATTCGATCAGTCTAGGTGGCGACGCTGCCACTCGAGGAAGCTCGTCAGCGGGTCGTCGGTGGCGAAGCCGATGGCTCCGCGCTCCTGAACGATGGTGACGGGTTCGAGCACCGCGGCCACCTTCCGCGTGAGCGGTAGGCAATCGCCATAATTGACATCGCCGGGGCGGAGCTCGTCGCCGGCACGGATGGCCACGCCGTGGTGGAGCTCGTGGACGGTGATGGCGAGGTCGTTGAGCAGCTTGCGGAGGCCTGGGGCGTCGGGGCCGAGGGTGTGGAGTGCAGCCGGGCCGACCAAGGTGAGCCAGTAGGCACCGCGGATGCCGTCGCCAACGAATTTCTTGGTGAGATCGGTGAGGTGGAGATCCAACCCAGGGTGGCGCATTGCCAGCGGCATCGTCACGTCGCGCTGTACGTCGATCCAGGCAGCGTCCTCGACGTTGAAGGCCAGGCTGCAATATCCCGAGGAGAACGGGACAAGGGACGCAAGCTCAAGGACATCGTGCACGAATGCATCGAGGCCTCGTCGTTCCACCACCTCGGTAGGAAACCACAGCTCGACAGCACTGGTCTTCCTCTCGGAACCCGCCTCGGAAAGATCCGTGCCGTAGTAGAAGAACCCGTAGGCTCCTACGTCGTCTTCACCGCAACCGCCCTTCATCTCGAGGGCCTCGTTGGGCAGGCCCTTGGCCGCGGCCGCAGACATCCGCTTGCGTGCGCGTGCGCGTCGCTGTGCTGTGAGGGGCTTCCATTCCTCGCTCGCGACGATGAATTGCAGCGCATCCTCGCCCACCAAGGCGAGGTAGGCTTCGAACAAAGTACCGACCGTGGGCGCCAACGATACGTGGCTCTCGCGGATGAACAACACTACGATGACACCGTCACGTGCATCATATGGAGGTCCGGACGAGGGGTAGCGCAGAGGAAGCAGTGGCATAGCTCTTCACGAGCTCCTAGAAGCGAATGATGGTGGGCGGCTGGTTCGGCTCGAGAAGCTCGTCATATGCATCGAACTGAGTGCGACCCTTGCGATCATGGCCCCACCGAGGCGCCTTGCCTCTCGGGCACGGAAACTTGAAGTCGTAGACCGCCTCTACGTTGCCGCGCTCGCACGGCAGATCGGGGTCACACGGAATCACCACATCGGGGAACTTCTTGCCCGCCACCATCGCGCCGATGGCGTGCCAGGTGCTGCGATAGGGGCTCTTGCCGCTGTGGAAGTAGCCGCTGGCCTGATTGCGGATCGCCGACTGCGTACGCGGGACGAACGGCGGCGGGCCGCGGCGGGGGTTCTTGCGTGGGATCATCTTGCCGGTTGCGCGGTCGTACCCGGGCTCGGAGTACACGCGCTGCTGGGGCTTGCCGTCCTCGTCGAGCTCATCGTTGGCGGCCTCGAGCTTCCTCGCGCAGCAGGCGTGCTTGGCTGTCCCCAGATCCTTGCACTCCTTCTTGATCCGCGTGTCCCTCGGCGGGAAGTTGCCGACCTCTTCTTCGCACTCCTCGGCGATGCGGGTGAGCATCGACAGGAGCGACGGCGGGGTCGACTCCTGCACCAGCATGATCGTGCCCGCGTTGGGCGGGTTGGAGTTGTTGTTGGTCATCGCGTCGCCGAGCAGGTGCACTGCCTTGCCCTCGATCTTGACGTTCATCGAGCCGGGGGCGGCGAACTTGGCCGGACCATGGGTATTGGCGGAGATGATGCCCCCGCCGGTGGCCTTGCTGGCGATGTCACCGGTGCTGTCGAAGGTGGCGCCCTTGATGGCGACGGTGTGGCCTTCGATCTCGACGGACTTGCTGCCGCCTTGGAGGTTGATGCTCGACTTGGCGATGTTGGGCAGCGGCGTCGGGACGAACGGTGCGGGCGGCCCGGGCATCTTGCAGACGTTGGGCAGCGTGGCCGCGGCGGTGCCCTTGCTGCCGGCGGTCACGGGGGTGAGCGGGGGGTTGATGGCGGTCTTCATCGTGGATCTCGGGCCATAAGGTGCCGGGCAGCCTTCCGTAGAAGGCTGCACGGCGGTGCGAGAATCGGCGTCCCGCGAAGGAGGGTTGTAAGCCTAGGAGTCGAAGGTTACTGCGGGACGTCGGCGCCCGCGTAATCGGGGCTGCCGTCGAGATTGGGACGGAGCTCTCCGTCGATGTCGGTTGGTGGGTCGCCGGTGGACCACTGGGCCACGTCGGCAAAGAGGGTCAGGCCGTCATTCTGAAGGTGGTAGTTACCGGTCCCGTAGTCGACGAACCAGTCCTCGGGAGTCATGAACGGCAGCTCGCCAACGGCGACATTCCCGGTGCCCGCGAACGGAGCCTCGGTCGCGGTGTAGGAGATATCGGCGACCGAACACGCCACGTCGACACCGCCGGTGGCCATGATGCCCAGGGCCACGATGGTGGAGCTCCGCACCTCGACGGCATCGGGGGCCGTACAGGACAAGCCCGTCGCGGTAATGGTGCCGCCGCCGAGCGTCGAGAACGTGATTCTCGCCGTGGCACCGTCGACGCTTACCGCGGCGGCGTTGTCGGCGCCCCCCACGAAACAGTTGCGCAGGGTCAGCTCCGCTCCGTTCTCCGCCAGCACGCCGCCACTCGAATTCTGGATGATGCGGCTGCGGTCCACCCACGCTCGCCCGCCGTCCACCCGCACCCCGAGGTCGCTTGCGTTGCCCGACAGCTGCAGCCCGTCCATTAGGATCGTACTCCCCGCGGTCACCGTCAGCTGTGGCGAGCCGCCGCCCGCGAGAATCCACAGCGGTCCGTCCCCCTCCGCGGCCAGGAACGCCACGGTCCGGTTGCCGTCCACCACGACCGCCTCGTTGAAGTCGGCCTGGTGCACCACCACCGTCCCCTCGCCCCCAGCTGGAACACTCAGGACCGCCTCGCTGAGCGAAGCGAGCTCCTGCCCTGGCCCCACGTGAGCGATCGCATCTGCCTCCCCCGGCAAGCACGCCCCTGTATAGAGGTTGCACGCCGCCTCGCCGCACTGTTCGTGCGCCGTACACGGCACGCAGCTGTTCGTGGCTGCGTCGCAGACGGGCGTCGTGCCCGTGCAGGCGGCCGGGTTCTCGGGGGTACAGGCAACGCAGCTCTCGCCCACGCACAGCGGTAGGCCGGGGTCGACACCGGTACACGCGGCATCGGGGTCAGTGGTACCCGAGCACGTCCCGCACTCCCCGCTCACCCCACAGAACGGCGCCTCCACATCCGTGCACTCCTCATCGCTCACGCACGGCATCGGCCCGGTCGTGCTGCTGCTCTCGCCGCTACCACTGCTGCTGCTCTCGCTACCGATTGTCGTCTCTCCGCTCGTGCTGCTCTCCCCAGTGCTCGTGCTCTCACCACTCGCGCACGACGCATCGTCGGGAAACGAAAGCCCCCCGCCGCACGGGCTGTAGCACGCGTCTTCGTCCGGTCGCGTGGCCACACACCCATCGCCATTGACGGTCGATCCACACGACGCCCGTTGGCAGGAGCCCAGCTCCGCACCGTAGCGCGCTTCGCAGGTCGCGTCGCCCTCGAGGTAGGCGCAGTGGTTCGTGTTGATGCGCTCGACCACGCAACCACAAGCAACCACGAGCCCCACGCCGAATGTCACGGCACACCGCCACATCGTCACGTCAGCCATCGTCTAGAACCGCCTCTCTATTGCAAAGCCCACGAAACCAGCACCACCGACCGGTGCCCATGCAGTCCGCTTGGCCTGCTTCTTCCGGGTGCCATGGACCACCAACGCAACCACTCCGGCGGCGAGCGCCGCACCGCCGATCACCGCCAGCGCGACACCGGTTGGTCGCAATTGCTGCACGAGCTCGCGTTCCTCGTCCACATCGAGGGCACGCTCCTTGGCGACGACCAGGCCGATACCGACGGCCAGCGCCACACCGCCTGCTGCCGTCAGTCCGATACCGACGTTGCGTACCGTCAAGGTCGGTGCGGGCGTAGACACCTCGCCATCCACGGGCTGGTCTACCGCGCTCCGATCCTCGCCCTCGACCCCGTCCCCTCCGGCCTCGTCCCCCGCCGCGGTCGGCTCTTCCACCACGACCTCCTCCTCCGCCCGCTCGGGAAGGTGCTCCACCACGCCCCCCACTTGCGTCCGCACCGACGCCAGCAGCTTGCTCTCGTCGCAGCCCCAGCAGCTCGTGGGCTGTCCGGCGTAGACCTCCTTGCCGTCGACCAGCACGGTCACGCGAAAGATCACCTTGTCGCGCTCGCTGGCCTTGGTGATGGGCCGCAGCTCGACCGCGACGATCGTCGTGGCGTCACCCTCGACCGGCACATCATGCTCGTCGCGCAACGAGTCCTCGGCCGCGTCTCGCACGCGAGGTCCCACGGTCTTCGCGTGCTTGGGGTCGAGCGCTTCGCTCGTCACCTCGACGCGCACTGGCGCAGGCGCTGCCCATGCGGCTCCCGCGGTGAGCTCGGCGACCACGACCGCCGCCCCCATCCATCGTCTGCGTTGTGCTTGCCGTTTCATGGCCCGGGTTTCCATAGCCCTTGCTCGCATCGGAGTCTCCACTTCACGATCTCCTGATCGCCCGAGTCGGCAGCAAGCCGTACACACGCCGCGTACTGCCTGGTCTCGGCGAGCGCTCGCACCCGCAGGCGCTGGCGCTCCGTCTCCTCGGGCCAGCAGCGACCGCTCGAGGTCGACGCCAGGACCTTCTTCCAAAGCTTGCGCTGAGCCGCGTCATGAGCGCGCTTGCGCCGAGTCTCGCACGAAACAGCCGCTGACGTGGGCTCAGTCGGGGCGTCGGAGATCACGGGCTCCACCACGGCGGGCGTGGGCTCGCGTCCTCCGTCACCATCGCCACGGGTCGGGTCGACCGGAGCGACGCCCGGTCGCGGCTCCATGGCCGGAGTCGGAGTCGGAGTCGGAGTCGGAGTCAGAGCGGGCATCGACCCGCTCGAAGTCGTTGCCTCGAGCGACGGCGTAGGAGCGGACCCGTCGTCCTGCGCCGTCGCCCTCAGCCACCACCCAACCGCAACGCCCGTCACCACGAGCAACGATGCGAACAAGACCCAGACCAGCCAGGGCCTCGGCGTCGACGACTCCAGAGGCTCGCCACGGATCGTATCGGTGTCGTCCTCGGCATCGTCTTCGAACGGAGCTGCGACCGCCAGCATGGGCACGTCTACGATGGAGGCGGGCCTCGGCTCCGACACTGCGGACACCGCCGGTCCGATGCCATCGATCCGTGCCACCAGCTCCGCCCCGCTCGGGGGCCGCTGCTTGGGGTCTCGCCGCAGGCAATCGTCGATGAGCGCGCCGAGCCCCGCGGGCAATGCAAGGCCCCACCGCTTGATCGACGGCGCCTCCTCGCGCGAGCTCTGCTGCCACTCGATGTACTCGGCGCGGTCGAGGTGCGCGAATGGGTTGTGCCCCACGAGCATCTCGGTGACCACCACGCCGAACGCATGGACGTCCATCGACATCGCAGGGGGTGCGAGCACCGCTTGCTCGGGTGCCATGTAGCCATGCGTGCCGGGCACCTCGCCCAGCAAGGTCAGCCGGCTCGGGTGCCCGGAGGCCGGCGCGTCCACTTCACCTGCCAGCCCGAAGTCGAAGATCTTGACGACGTCGGTGCCGGCCTCGATGAGGATGTTGGAGGGGGTGAGATCGCGGTGAACGACCCCAGCCGCATGAATCGACCGCAGGCCGTCTGCGATCTGGCGAGCCCACGCGACCGCTCGGCCCACCGGTAGCCTAGGGCTCGACGCCAGCTCCATCGCGAGCGTGGGGCCCTCCACCGCATCCATAGTCATGAACAGGCGCCCGTCGCAATCGGCCAGCTCGCCTACGTCGAGGACCGAGAGCACGTTGGGGTGAGAGCCGACACGCTGGGCGTAGTCGGCCTCGTTGTGGAAGCGGCGCTCTCGCTCCGTGCGCCCCACGTAGCGCGCCGCGATCACCTTGAGCGCGACTTCTCGTCGCCGGTGGTGATCGAACGCGCGGTAGACCTCGGCCATGCCTCCGCGCCCCAGCTCGCCGCGAATCTCGAAGCGACCGGCACCTACGGTGCGGCCCTCGAGGGAGTCGGTCCGCTCGCCCGACGAGGCAAGCACGGGCTCGGATCGCACGCTCATCGGCGGACCTCGCTGCCTTGCATGGTCACGTGGCATGCAATGGGAAGCACCACCCCGAACGTGAGCACGGCCAGCACGATCAACCCCACGGGCCCGGTGAGGACGTCTCGCCAGCGCACGGGGCCCTCGGTGCTGCCGCGGAGCATCCGCACGACCGAGCCGAAGCGAGTGAATGAACCCTGCCGCACGGAAGCCAACCCCGCGGAGCCCATGCCGCCCATGAGGTCGGCCGCGAGCCGTACCGTCGGCTCTGCGGTAGGCGGCGCCTCGCTGCGTTGCTCCGGTCTCTCGCGGTCGCTCCCCTCCGCCGCCCCGGGCCACGGCAAGCGCACCGTAGGATCCACGGTGACCGAGGCCGCGGAGGTCACCGCCTCGCTGGTGGCACCGTCGGAAGCTGCGGTCGGCCGACGCGTCCGCTCCGGGTCGAGGCGCACGGTCTTCGAGACCTCGAAGGGATCGGCGTCCGTGTCCCCCGCGGGGTGCAGGCTGACCCCCTCGTGAGCACGGGGCTGCATGAGCATAGGCGGCGCCACTTCGGCGCCACCCTCGGGCGCCGGCTCGTCGAACCCCGTCTTCTTCGATACTGCCCGGTGGCCACCCTGCCCCTTTCCCAGCTTGCGCATGTGGTCGACCCACATCTGCGGATCGCGATGCGCGAAGCGGGTCAGGCCGGAGTGCGATTCGCCAAAGAATGCCCAGTAGAGCTCCTTGATGGGGATGCTCGACGACAGCTGATCGACCGCCAGGTTCGCGATGCGCTTGATCACCTCCACGGCGCTGTGCGGTCGGTCGTGCCACGAGACCGCGAGCAGCTCCCTGAGCAGGCGCCGCAGCTCCTCGGGAACGTCCGCACGTCGCAGCTCCGGCACGCCCCCCTCGAAGATGTCTTGGAGCAGCTCGTCCTCCGTCTTGCAGTGGCTGCGGAACCGCTCGCCCTCGAGCAACTCGAACAGCAAGGCCCCCGCTGCATACAGGTCGCTCTCCACGCGCGGATTGCCCTGCGCTTGCTCGCGGGCCATATAGGACAGGTTGCCCTTCAAGCTTCGCGTGGTGCGCCCTCCCGCGATCCGGGCGACCCCGAAGTCCAGTAGCTTGACCTCGCCCGACGACGAGATCATCACGTTGTGCGGCGAGACATCGCGGTGGACGATGCCGACCTTCTTGCGGTTGAGCTTGTAGTTGTGCGCATAGTCGAGGGCGCACAACAGCTGGACCACGATCGCGAGCGCCACCGGGAGCTCCAGCGGACGCCCGCGCTTCTTGATGATGGTCCGCGCAAATTGGCTCACGGTGACGCCGTCGACCCAGTCCATCACCATGTAGAGCCGGTCGTCGACCACCCCCACGTCGAAGACCGCGACGATGTTGCCGTGGCCGAACATCATCGCGGTACGCCCCTCGGAGAGGAACATCTCTTGGTAGCGGTGGTCGGTGCTGAGCTCGGGGCGGATCACCTTGATCGCCACGGGCTTGATCGACTTGCCCGCGCCGAGCCGAGCGCCGGCGTACACGTGGGCCATGCCTCCCTCACCGATGAGGTTGAGGGTTTCGTGTCCTGGGATTGAGATCTCGGGCATGGGGGCTCGGCTAGGCTCGCGCGACGAAGGGTCGAGGGCTGCCTGAGAACGGAACCCTGCGATGGTTGGGCCGGCCATTCATCAAGTCCCGTGCCAAATCGCGCGTCAGTGAAGACAATGGCATAGCCGCAGCGGTCAATGCGCGGGTGGTACCTCCGTGGACCGTGGGGACGCTGAAGGTACCACCCTTGGGTGGACACGACCGACCTCGCCAGGCGGTGGCCGGAGGGGGAATGGCACTAGAGGTCCATGTCCATCGCGACTCGGACGACGACGGTATGCCGAGCCGACCATGGTGCACCGCTGAGCCTACCGCACCGGGCTTGGCCTGGTACCTTGTCGGGCGTGTCACAACCGGTACTACAGCGGACGGTTCGGCAGTCGCCTCCGCCGGCGATCCTCGTGCGTCGCCCAGGCCAGCTTCGACTGCGCATCACGGGTGCTTCTACTACCCCCCGGGCCGAGACCATCGTCAAGGATCGAATCGCTTGTGGCCGCAGCGTGGTCAACGACATCGTGCTCGACGATCCCTTGCTGAGCGCAACGCACTTCTCGCTGGAGCTCTCGCAGGACGGGGTGCGGCTCGTGGATCGCGGCAGTACCAACGGCACCTGGTTCTTCGGCGGTCGGGTGTCCGAGCTGTGGCTGCCGGCTGGGATGACCTTCACCGCGGGGGCCTACCGCTTCGAGATCCTCGGCACCGATTCGGTCGAGGTTCCCGTCCTCACGGCGAGCGAGCTCTATGGCATGCACGGCGAGAGCACGGTGATGCGCGAGGTCTTCGCCCGCCTCGTGCGACTGGCCGAGACCGACCTCGACGTGTACGTCGAGGGCGAGACGGGCACGGGCAAGGAGATGGTCGCCCGGGCGCTGCACGCCGCGTCTCCGCGGTCGCACCAACCATTCGTGGTGCTCGACTGCGCGTGGCTGACCCGCAACCTCGCCGAGGAGGAGATCTTCGGCCACGCCAAGGGGGCCTACACGCAGGCGCACGAGGCTGCGGCCGGGTGCTTCGAGGAAGCCAACGGGGGCACGTTGTTCCTCGACGAGATCGGCGAGCTGCCGATGGATCTCCAGCCGCGGCTGCTGCGGGTCCTCGATCGGCGGGAGGTCCAGCGCCTCGGGGAGCGAAGGGTCCGGCAGGTGGACGTGCGGGTGATCGCGGCGACGAACCGCGACCTGCGTCAGATGGTGGCCGACGGGCAGTTCCGAGAGGATCTGTACTTCCGGCTCATCGAGGAAAGCATCCGCCTGCCCGCGCTACGAGAGCGGGAAGGAGATGCAGCCTACCTCGCCGAGGTTATGCTGACGCGGCTCTCCGAGGAGCGCGGGCTCGAGCTGTCGTTGACCAAGGAAGCTCGCGACGCAGTGAAGCGCCACGCTTGGCCGGGCAATGTGCGCGAGCTCTACAAGGTGCTGCGCCGGGCTTCACGGCTGGTGCAGTCACCGGAGATCGGCCCGGGGGATCTTCGGCTCAGCTCGGTGCAGTCGTCGGAGGTTTCGACGGGGTGGTTCGAGCTGCCGTTTTCCGAGGCTGTACCGGCCTTCGAGACCGAGTACTTCAAGCGGTTGATGGCGGACTCGGGTGGGAACCTCAGCGAGGCGGCGCGCCGGGCTGGGCTGAGCCGAAAGGGACTCCGCGAGCGCTTGAAGCGGCACGGGATGTACGAAGGACCGACGGGGGAGGATGAATCGTAGACCATCGTGATCCACCGAGGTGCGCCGGTGCAGCAGCCCTATGCCGACAGCGGCGTCACGAGCTCGGTGATGGGCTCGCACGTTCACGCGTCCCCGCTCGTCATCGCCGGGCACGACGCCCGATGACGTTCCCCCGCGTAGATAGATGTAGTCAGCGGGGTTGATGCGTCCTCGTGCGGCCTTGGAGAGGACAACTCAGCGCACGCGATGCTTGGCCAGCCAGGCGTCGATTTCGGCGACGTCTCCTTCGTGGCCCTGGCCGTATTCGACAAAGGCGTCTCGAGCCTGCTGGGCTAGTGCGTGGGCCCGCTCCCGTTCGGCTCGGTCGTTCCACAAGGTGCGGGCGAGTGTGAAACGGGCATAGGCGAGCAGGCGCGGCGCCACCTCACCGGCCTCGCGAACCGAGACGGCGCGCTCGGCGTGAGCGCGAGCAGTGTCGAGCTCGCGCTGATCCAGTGCCACATTGGCGAGCCCGAGGAGCGGAAACGCGAGTGCGGGATGTTGCTTGCCCAACGCTTGTTCAAAAATGGCCAAGGCGCGGCGGTAGCATTCCAACGCCTCCTCGAGCTTGCCCTGGAGTTGCAGCACGTTGCCCATATTGTTCAGGGACTGGGCGATGGAGGAGTGTTGTTTGCCCAACGCTTGCTCTTTGATGGCCAAGGCGCGTTGCTGATGAGTCAACGCTTCCTCCAACTTGCCCTGCATTTGCAGTATGTTGCCGATGTTCATCAGGACATCGGCAACGGACGGATGCTGTTTACCCAGCTTTTGCTCAAAGATGGCCAAGGCACGCTGGTAGTGTGTCAGCGCCTCCTCCAGCTCGCGCTGTAGTTGCAAGATGGCGCCGATGTGGTTCAGGACAGCGGCAACGAAGTAGTGTTGTTTGCCCAACGCTTGCTCATAGATGACCAAGGCGCGTTGCTGGTATGCCAACGCTTCCTCTAGCCTGCCCTGCTCTCGCAATACGTAGCCGAAATTCATCAGCACATCGGCGACCTCGGTATGCTGTCTGCCCAACGCTTGCTCATAGATGACCAAGGCGTGCTGCTGGTATATCAACGCCTCCTCCAGCTTACCCTGCATTTGCAGGACGACGCCGATGTTCATCAGGCTATTGGCGACCTTGGTATGCTGTCTGCCCAGCGCTTGCTCATAGATGGCCAAGGCGCGCTGCTGGTATGTCAACGCCTCCTCCAGCTTGCCCTGCATTTGCAGTATGATGCCGATGTTGCCCAGAGCATCGGCGACGAAAGAGTGTTGTTTGCCCAACGCTTGCTCAAAGATGAGCAAGGCGCGTTGCTGGTGTGTCAACGCCTCCTCCAGCTTGCCCTGCTCTTGCAGTATGACGCCGAGGTTGTTCAGGCTACTGGCTTGCGTCGTGGTTTCCACCTCAGGGCCACGGGAAAGGGCTAGGGCGGTCCTCCCCAACACGACCCCCAGCTCATGGCGTCCTTGCCGGAAGCCCACCACCCAGGTCAGCTTGACCACTGCCTTCGCGGCCACCGCGTCGTGTCCGTGCTCGGCCGCGAGCGTGAACGCTTGCTCGAAATCCCGTTCGGCCGCGACTAATTCGTCCGTTTCTTCTCGTGTATCGCCCCGTTGAACGAGGGCCTCGGCCATGAGGGGCCCGTACCCCAGTGCCTCGGCCCGCTGCACTATGGGCTCGACGTGTTCCAAGGCATCCGCATACCGGCCCGCGCCGAGCTCCGCCTTGACGCCGGCCAACCACTCGCGCAACGCCTCCACCTCCGTTTCCACCGCCGGGTCGTCGGGGGGCGGAACTCGCCGGTGCATGTGCTCCAGCCGCTCGAGGTCGTCGCAACGATCCATCGCCGGAAGCGCCTCCACGAGCTGCACGGCCTTCTCCACCACCGTGGCGTCGGCGTCGGCCAGCACCGTCACCGCCGCACCCAGGGCCACCTTGCGCTCGTGCAGACACCCCATGCGCAGCTCCATCGCCTCCTCTGTTTGCTCCCCCTGCACACTGGTCGCCTCGCATACCTCGGTGTGCTTGCCCACCCATACGTGGGCATACTCGTCCAGCCGCGGCTCGATGCGCTCCCAGGTGTCGGCGGCGTACGACACCTCGGTGCCCAGGACCGCGTCCTCGACCTCCTGCCGCCGCTCCTCGTCCCAGACGCCATCGAGCTGGACCACGGCACCGCGGCAGCGCGACTGCCTCTCGAGATATTGCGGCCCCCCCAGCGCCGCTCCCATCCCCAAGAGCCCTACCGTCAGCCCCAGCCCTCGCCGGCTGCGGGGCGCCACGAGCCTCCGCAGCTCGCCGAGCAGAGACTCCATCGACGGCCACAGCTGCGCCGGGTCGACCGCCAACCCTCGCAGCAGCACCGCCCGCAGCTTGCCGGGGCTCTTGCTCCCCTTGGGCACGGGTCGAACCGCACCGCCCGCGATCGACACCATCAGCGCCTCGAGCGTGCAGCCCGCGAACGGCCGCTCGCCGTACACCGCTTCGTAGAGCGACACGCAAAAGCTGAACTGGTCGCTTCGTGCATCCGCCTCATACCCGTTCATCTGCTCGGGCGGCATATAGGCCGGCGTGCCCATCACGGCCCCGTCGCGAGTCAGCGGGGTATCCAGGGCGGGCGTGTCATCCACGGTCCTTGCCCGCCGCACGCGGCTCGACTCGTCATCCTGCTCGCTCTCGACCTTTCGTGCGAGGCCGAAGTCGAGCACCCGCGGGCGACCGTTGTCGTCGACGATCGCATTGCCCGGCTTGAAGTCACGGTGCACCAACCCCCGCTCGTGCGCCGCCGCCAAACCGGCGCCGAGCTGCAGGAACACGTTCACGCACGCTCGCCACGACGGCCTCGGTCGCTGCCGCATCCACTTGTCCAGCGCCTGGCCCTTGACCAGCTCCAGCGCCACGAACGTGCGGCCCTCGATCTCACCCACTTCGTACACCTGCACCACATTCGGGTGCGACAGCTTGGCCATCGCCTGCGCCTCCCGACGCAGCCGCTGGGTGTATCGCTCGTCGTGCTCGGGGTGCAGCACCTTGAGCGCCACCTGCCGGTCGAGCTCGCGATCGTAGGCCTTGAGCACCACACCCATGCCGCCCTCGCCGAGCTTGTCGAGCACCGCGTAGCGCCCCATTTGACGCGGGTCGGTCGTGCGACCGAACAGGTCCTCGTATGCCCGTACCAGCTCACTCCTCGCCCGCTTGACGGGCTCGACGCCTGCCTCTCGGGGTAGCTCCGTGGTAGCCACGGCCGCCCGCGCCTCGACCTCATCGGGCGCAGGTGGTTCCTCCTTCACGGCGGGGTCGGCCAGCCCGCCTCGCTCGGCTTCCCCTCGAAGCCCGCTGCGTTCAGGCGACCGCGATCGATGCTTCAGCTTTGCGATGAGCCGCTCCATCGCAGTGGTCATCCCTTGTCCTCGCTTCTCCATCGAAAACCCCCATGCTGGTGATACAGGCCCAGGTGTTGCCAATTGAACAAGTCAGGGACGACTGGCGCGACCGCGAACCCACTCCTCTCTTCGCTTCGATGGAGTGCGAGCCACCGAGCGCCATGGTGAATCCACGGCCTTGGGCGGGTCCGAGATCGTCGCCAGCCAGTACTGGAGCGCTCGATGTGGGAGCGCAGCGAGACTCAGCCGAACAGTGCGTCGTAGCCGAAGCCGCACACGCTGGCGTGGGACGACGCTGAGTCGTCCGTGACGATGGTCTCGATGTCGATCTCGCATGTGCCGTGGGCGTCGCCCGAAAACGACAGGTGGCCGGCTATCGACGAGGAGGACTTCGTGTCGGTGACCTCGGTGGCGGTCTCGAGGTGGCCGTCGATCACCACGCCGTCGGCCCCGCAGCCGTCGAACTCGAGCTCGAGGTAGGCGGCCGAGATGTAGTCGGTGACCTGGGTGTCGGTGACGAGCTTCAGGATGCCCCCCTCGGGACACGGCATCGTCCCGGTCGCCATCGCGAACGAACCGTTGTCATCGACGGTGACCGAGGAGCTACCCCATTGTACGTCGACGCCGATCTCGTCCATGACGAGCTCGACCGAGTGCCAGCCGGCACGCGCGCTGTCGAGGTCAGCGGGCTCACCGACGGGCTCGCCGGCATGGCACCCGAAGGTGAGCGCGGTCAGGGTGCACAAAGCGAGGACGGGGCGAAGCATGCTCCCGAGCGTGAGGCCAGGGCCACACCAAGGTATCCGGGCCACGTTCTCGCGCCGGTGGTGGGTGGTGGTCGGTGCACAGAAGTCGTTCGATGTCTTCATGGCGTAGCTCCACGGGTAGCCCTCGGCGACGGCTCGAGGCGCCCCGATCTGGGTACGGCCCGAGGCAGGCCGGATCGGACGAGGCCACGAAGAAAGGCCGTGCAAACAACGGCCAGTCTTTGCAGGAGCAACGCACGAACCGCGGACGCTCGAGCACACGCCCTCACCCCACCACTGGGCACCCACATAGAGGCCGATCGGCCGTGTCGCTCGCCCCTTCGCGCTATGAACCCACCGATTCTACCACGCGTGCAGGGATGGAAGCCCTCATGGTGGCGGCCCGGCCCTCAGCCCACCGGCGGCGGGACCGGATCGACGTCGCCAGGGATCGGCAGCTCGACGTCGCCGAGCGTGGTCTTGTCCTGGTTGACGATCTCGCCGTCGAGGTCGATGAGCGTGCTGACCTCGATGCCGCCGCCGCCGTATGGGGTGCCTTGCAGGCCGTACACGACGTCGGGCGTGTAGAAGTCGAGTGCGTCGCCGGTCATCCACACGTAGCCGTCGGGCTTGAAGTCGTGATCGACCCCACCAGCCGCGCTGTACGGCAGGATCTCGCCGACGATGTAGGTGGTGCCCTGCGACACCCATGTGCCGCCTTCGTAGTCGTACTCGAAGGTCGTCGACTGGTGAGCGCTGGTCTGGTTGTCCCCATACATGGTGCGCTGCGCGACGAGCATCCAGCCAGTGTGTGCGAAGCTGAGGTCGGATACGGGGGGCGAGTCCGCCGGCAGCGAGAATTCGTACTTGGCCGTCGAGGGATCGGGCATCCCTGCAGCATCGAAATAGGCCACCGACCACACCTCGTTCTCCCGCGCCGGATCGGTGCCGCCGGAGTGCTCGACCCAGAGGCCGTAGTAGAGCCTTCCCGCGTGCGACTGCACGGCCCAGGGACGCTGGCCGAGCGGCGCGAATGCGCCGTTGGGCTCGCCCGGGTCGTTGGCCGCCCCCATCGTCACGTTCATGGTCCCGTGGTGGTAGGTGCTGCGGATCGTCCCGTCCATCTCGATCTGGTAGATGCGGCCGTCCTCGTGATTGCTCGCGTAGATGGTCTCGCTCACGCAGTCGTAGTTGATGTTGCCGAACGCGGGGCCGCTATTGGGCAGCGTCACGAAGTCGCTGATCGCTCCGGTGAGGTGGTCGATCCGCTTGATCGTGCCGGGCTGGGTCGGCGGGGTGAAGTACGCGGAGGTCGGCGCCACGTAGATGTTGCCCTCCGAGTCGAGCGTCAGCCCGAAGATCGGCCCGAGCGTCTCCACGGTCCAGCTCGGGTGGTTGTAGCGCGGGGCCGCGTAGTTCATGTTGGGTGGCGGTGGCGCGCCGTCGATGTCGAAGATCGTCAGCACGTAGTTGGGCGCCTGGCCCTGGAGGCTGTGGGTGACGATCGCGATCTTGCGCTCGAGGAAGGGTGCGTAGGCCGGGTCCGTGAAGGCCGGGAACCCGCCCGAGGCCCCGTAGATCTCCGACGTGCGGCACGAGCCCGGGCCCCCGCCATCGGGGTCCAAGCCCGCGCTGTCGTGCGCCTCGATGTCGAACTTGATGCCCGTGTCGTCTCCGTTCGTGCTCGCGGTCGTGTCGTTCGGCTCGGAGCTCGTCATCGAGCTCATGGTCTCGCTCGCGGTGAAGGTGATGAGGCTCGTGGCGTCACTGCCATCGCTACCCCCGTCCGGCGAGCATGCGCTCAGCGTGAAGGTAGCCACGGCGAAGAACGACGAGATGGCCATGCGCATACCGTGGACTCTACCCCCACGGCGAACGCGTCCGGTAGACATTTCCAGCATCATGCCGCGCTCGTGCTTCGTGATACGTCGAGGATCTCGTCAGGATGAGGACCGGTTTTTCATGCCCGTGTGGACTCCTACCCCCAGTTGCGCGCTTCACGATCGATTTGCCCCTCGGTCGGCGTTCCACTGCCGCTCCGCGCTGTCCTTCACTGGTGCCCTGGCGAATCAGCCCACCGGTGGCGGGACCGGACTGACGTCGCCGGGAATCGGCAGCTCGACGTCGCCGAGCGTGGTCTTGTCCTGGTTGGTGATCTCGCCGTCGAGGTCGATGAGCGTGCTGACCTCGATGCCCCCACCACCGTACGGGGTGCCTTGCAGGCCATACACGACGTTGGGCGTGTAGAAGTCGAGCGCGTCGCCGGTCATCCACACGTAGCCGTCGGGCTTGAAGTCGTGATCGACCCCACCGGCCGCGCTGTACGGCAGGAGCTCGCCGACGATGTAGGTGGTGCCCTGCGACACCCACGTGCCGCCTTCGTAGTCGTACTCGAAGGTCGTCGACTGGTGGGCGCCGGTCGAGGTGTCCCCGTTCATGGTGCGCTGCGCGACCAACATCCAGCCAGTGTGCGCGAAGCTGATGTCCGACACGGGTGGTGAATTCACAGGCAGCGAGAACTCGAACCTGGCCGTCGAGGGATCGGGCACCCCCATGTCATCGGCATAGGCGACCGACCAGACCTCGTTCTCCTGCCCTGGGTTGCCACCGGAGTACTCGACCCAGAGGCTGTAGTAGAGCCGTCCCGCGTGCGACTGCACGGCCCAGGGACGCTCGCCGAGCGGCGCGAATACGCCGTTGGGCTCGCCCGGGTCGTTGGCCTCACCCATCGTGACGCTCATGGTCCCGTGGTGGTAGGTGCTGCGGATCTCTCCGTCCATCTCGATCTGGTAGATGCGGCCGTCCTCGTGATTGCTCGCGTAGATGGTCTCGCTCACGCAGTCGTAATTGATGTTGCCGATCGCCGGGCCGTTGTTGGGAATCGTCGCGAAGTCGCTGACCGCTCCGGTGATGCGGTCGATTCGCTTGATCGTGCCGGGGTCGGGCGGCGTGATGAAGTACACGGAGGTCGGCGCCACGTAGATGTTGCCGACCGAGTCGAGCGTCAGCCCGAAGATCGGCCCGAGCACCTCCATGGTCCAATCCGGATGGTTGTAGCGCGGGGCCGCGTAGTTCATGTTGGGGGGCGGTGGATCGCCGTCGATGTCGAAGATCGTCATCACATAGCTCGGCGCTCCGCCCTGCAAGTTGTGGGTGACGATCGCGATCTTGCGATCGATGAAGTCGTCGTAGTCGTTGTCCGAGAAGGCCGGGAACGCGCCCGAGGCCCCGTAGATCTCCGACGTGCGGCACGAGCCCGGGCCGAATCCCTCGGTGTCGTTGATCGGAGTGTCGAGATACTCGAGGTCGAACTTGATGCCCGTCTCGCCGTTGACCGAGCTCGTGGTCCCGCCCGAGCTCCCGCTCCCGTTCCCGCCGCCCGCGGTCGTGTCGTTCGGTGTGGAGCTCGTCATCGAGTCCATGGGCTCGCCCACGGTGCTCACACCAGTGAGGCTCGTGCTGGTGTCGCTGGTGTCGCTGGCCCCGCCCGGCGAGCACCCGCTCAGCGAGAAGGTAGCCACGACGACGAGGGGCGAGATGGCCTTGCGCATGTCGAGGACTCTACGCCGAAGGCAAACGCGTCCGGTAGACATTTCCAGCACCATGTCGACCTCGGGCTCTCACAGGACCGGCGCGGTCTTCATCCTCGGGCGGCCTCTCATCGGCCCGCCGTCGCCGAAGCGAGGGAAAACCCGCGCTCGTCGAGCGGGTTTCCCCTCGCGCACGCCGTCTCGTGAACGGCAAAATGCTTGACCCACCTGGCCATGCCAAAATCGAGGGTGCGTTGCGAGGTGCGTCTAATCGCCCGAGCGGGCGCGCGCGAGCGTGACCACACTGTAGGCCACCGCGGTGGTGCGGCCCGGGTTCTTGTAGCCGTGGGCCTGGTCGCCGCGGAACACCACCACGTCGCCGGGGGACAGCGTCCAGCGCTCGCCCGAGGCGGAGAGCTCGAGCTCGCCCGACTCGCACGTGAGGTACTCGCGGGTGCCGGGCGTGTGCGGGACGCCGGCCATCGCGGCGCCCGCGGGCAGCTCCATGCGCTCGAGATCCATGCCCGCGATCGGATCGGGCAGCAGCTTGCGAACGCTGACCTTGCCGCGCTGTCGCAGTGGTAGCTCCGCCGCCCGGTAGAGCCGCGCCATCGCCCGCGGCGCGCCCACCAGCTCCTCGAGCGTGACCTGCAATGCGCCCGCGACCTTCATCAGCACCGACAGCGTGGGGTTGGCCGCGCCGGACTCGAGGTTGGCCCACGTCGGTCGCGGCAACGCGGCCGCCTTGGCGATCTGGTGCTGGGTCAGGCCCCGCGCCTCGCGGAGCTGCTTGATGTTGTGGGCGAGGTTCTGCGCCGGGTCGTCGGCCATGATGTCGACACGATGACTGGTTGTTGATGATTTGTCATCCAGGATGACGATGCAGCATCAGGGACGCATGCTGCGAACATGACCGAACGACCTGCAGCCCTCGTCACTGGCGCCTCCCGCGGCTTGGGGTTGGCGCTTGCCCGCCGTCTGGCGGACCGCGGCCATCCCGTGATCCTCGTGGCGCGCGATCGCAAACCTCTCGAGGCCGCGGTGGCCGGGCTCCGCGAGCGCGGTGGCGTGGCCCACGCCGTGGTGGGCGACGTGGGGCGGCCCGAGGATGCGCGAGCGATCGCAGCGCAGGCGACTGCGCTCGTGGGGCGCGTGGGCTTGCTCGTCCACAACGCGAGCACGCTCGGGCCCGTGCCGATGCCGGCGCTGGCAGATACCTCGCCGGAGGATCTGCTGGCGGTGCTCGAGGTGAACCTGCTCGGGCCGTTCCGGCTGACGCGGGCGCTGCTCGGAGGGCTCGCGCTCGGGCAAGGCGGGACGGTGCTGCACGTGAGCTCGGATGCCGCGGTGGAGGCGTACCCCGGCTGGGGGGCGTACTCGGTGAGCAAGGCGGCGCTGGATCACCTGTCGCGGATCTGGGCGGCGGAGCTCGGGAGCGCGGGCGTGCGGGTGGTGAGCGTGGATCCCGGGGAGATGAACACGAAGATGCACGCGGATGCGATTCCGGATGCGGATCCAGCGACGCTGGCGAATCCGGAGGATGTGGCCGGGAGGATCGTGTCGCTGCTCGAGGATCTCGAAGGCGCACCGAGTGGAGCGCGGGTCGTGGCTGCGAAGTGGGAGGTGGTGAAGTGAACGCCGTGAACGTGAACGAGTGGAAGGCCGCGGACGCGCCGCGGAGCGTGGGGCAGCAGCGGATGCTGGTGGTGGATCCGCTGGCCGGGGTGTCGTTCGACACGACGGCGCGGCGGCTGCCGGAGCTGCTGCATCCGGGGGATCTGGTGGTGGTGAACGACGCGGCCACGCTGCCGGCTTCGCTGCCGGTGAGGACGGAGAGCGGTCGCGTGCACGAGCTGCGGGTGGCCACTCCGGGTGGGCCCGCGGGGTGGTGGGTGGTGCTGCTCGGTGAAGGCGACTGGCGCACGCCGACCGAGCGCAGGCCGGTGCCCGATATGCTCGACGTTGGCGACGCGATCGCCCTGCCCGATGGTCGTAGGGCATTCGCGGTGGAGCGCTCGCCTCGATCGCCGCGGTTGCTCCGGATCGACTGGGTTCGGGACGACGCAGCGGTGCTCGACCTGCTGTATCGCCACGGGCGGCCGATCCAGTACAGCTACCTGAGCCGAGATCTGCGGCTCGAGGAGGTGCAGACTCCGTTCGGTGTGCGCCCGTGGGCGGTCGAGATGCCGTCGGCGAGCCGGCCGCTCGACTGGGCGGCCCTGCATGCGCTGCGGCACCGCGGAGTGGAGCTCGCCACGCTCACGCATGCAGCGGGGCTCTCGTCGACCGGTGACGATGCGCTCGACGCCCAGCTGCCGCTACCCGAGCGATACGAGCTGCCGACGCGTACGGTGGAGGCGATCGCACGGGCGCATGCCCGGGGCGGGTTGGTGCTCGCGGTGGGGACTACGGTGGTGCGCGCGCTCGAGGGCAACGCGCTCGTGAACCACGGGCGCTTGCGGGCTGGCGAGGGAACGACCGAGCTCGTGATCGGCCCGGGCTTCGTTCCCCGCGTGGTCGATGGGCTGCTCTCGGGCGTGCACGAGCCGGGGACCAGCCACTATCGGGTGGTCTCGGCGTTCGGGCCGCGCACGGTCGTGGATGCGGCGCACGAGCATGCCGCGGGGCAAGACCTCTTGGTCCACGAGTTCGGCGATGCGACGCTGGTGATGCCGGGGGTGGCCGAAGCCGCGATTGCAGCAGCTTGAGCTCCAAGAGCCGAGCAGCACGGCATTCTCGGGTCGTCTTCCAGGCCGTGGGCAGCTGTGGCGCCCGACGCAAGCTCGCTTCCGCACGTTGCCAACGAATTCTCGATCCACCGCAATCAAACTACGGGGCTGCTCCTACTCATCTCCATGGGTCCTGACCGGGGCGCCCGCTGGCTGCCCCGTCCACCACTCACGACCCTCCCCGCCCCATGGAACGCAGACGATTCCTCGAGCTCGGTGCCCTCGCCGGTGCGAGTGCAACCTCCCAGGCCTGTGCCCCTTCCCTGCACGAGAGCACGGTCCCCACCGAGGGGGGCGACTTCGAGCTTCGCCGCCGCCTCCGCTGGCTCGATCGCATGATGGGCTCGGTCGAGCACGTGTTCCCCCGCCTGTTCCATGACCACGAGCCGCGCGAGCTCTCCACCCACGAGCACGCCGACGCCCAGCTCACGCAATCGACGTTTCGTTCGCTCCTGCTCATGGGATCGATCGGCGATCTCCCCGAGCAGGAACGAAGACACCCCGAGGTCACGGCCCGACTCGGCCACGCGGCTCCGGAGGCTGACTATGCGCTGCTCGGCATGATGGCGCGGCTGTCCATGATGCCCGCCGACGAGCACGACACGATCCAACACGCGCTGCGAGACGACCCCGGCATCGTGGACCAGATCGGCGACTGGATGGATCAAGACGCGAGGGACCTCGGTGTGCCCCTGCGACGACGCCTGCACCTGCGCAAGCTCCTCCGTCACGTGGGATGGCGGCTCCGGCGGCAGTCGCTGTCCACGATCGTCGACGAATACGCCAGCAAGGTCGAGCGCATCGCCCGAGCTGGGAGCGAGGGCTCGACTCCCGAGCTCGCCGCCCATACATCGCAAGCGGAGATCGAGCGGTGGTCGCAGCAGCTCGCTCACCTGGTGAGCCTCTATGAGCCGAGCCCTGCATCCTCCGAGCTCGACGAGCCCACTACTCCAGAGCCAGACGCGACCACGACCGAGCCAGAGACCGAGCTCGAGACCGAGCCAGAGACCGACGAATTGAACCCATTCTTGAACGTGAATGCATCGGCAACACCGCTGACGCCGTCTCCCCCGGAGACCCCGGAGACCCCGGAGATCCCAGAACGGTCGACCCGCGAGCTGGCAGCACTCCAACGCGAGAACAAGATCGCGAGCGCAAGGCGGACGATCAAGACCGGTGGCATCACCACGGGTGTCGGAGCCGGGATCGCGCTCGTGTCGGGGTTGATACTGCTCGGGATTCCCATCGTGGGAGCAATCGGTCTCACGGTCGCCGCGATCGCGCTGATCGCTGGTCTCGTCATCCTCTCCGTCGGGGCGGTTCGGCTGCGCCGCGCCAAGCAGAGCACCTGATGCACCCCAGGGCCGTCGTTTCCGGCATGGGTGCCGTCTGTGCTGCCGGCATCGGGTGCACCCCGCTACGCCGATCCACTCTCGCCGGACGCTCGTCGTTGCGCTCCTGCGCTGCCCCCGTCTCCGCGGCGCTGGGCCTCGCCCCCGGCGGCGATCGCTATCTCGAGACCCGCTCGGGCCCCCACGAGGACCAGGCCCGCTGCATCGACCTGGCCATTCGAGCCGCCCGCGAGGCCCTCGAGGCGGCTCGGCTCGAGGGCCGCGCCGCGCGGACCAACGTTGCCTTCGTGCTCGGCACCAACCTCGGCGATCGACCGGCTCCGCTGCACGAGCTCGGGGCAGCAATCGCCGACGCGCTCGATCTCCGTGGCCCTCGCGTGGTGGTGATGCTCGCGTGCGCCTCCTCGACGGCTGCCCTCGGCGTCGCTCATCACCTGCTCGCTGAAGGCGATGCGCTCGCCGTGGTCGCGGGCGGCTCGGATCTCACTACGCCGCTGGTGCTGGCCGGCTTTCGTGCGCTGGGCCTCTTGGCCTCCGACGCGTGCGTACCGTTCGGCCTGCCCGTCGGAACCTCACTCGGCGAGGGCGCGGGGTTCGTCGTGCTCGAGCCAGAGTCTCGGGCGCGCGAGCGCGGCATACGTCCTCGCTTCGTGATGCGAGGGCATGGTCTCGCTGCCGATGCCCATCACGCCACGCGGCCCGAGCCCAACGGGCGGGGGCTCTGCCAGAGCCTGCTGTCCGCGCTGCGCCACGCAGGCATCGACCGCACGGAGGTCGACCACGTCAACGTGCACGGCACGGGGACCCAGGCCAACGACGTTGCCGAGTGGATGGGGCTCAAGCGTGCATTCGGTGCGCATGCGCGAGCGCTGTGGGTGAGCGCGAGCAAGGGCATGATCGGCCACGCCCAGGGGGCGGCCGGGATCCTCGAGCTCGTCATGACCTTGCTCGCATGGGAGCAAGGCCTGGTCCCGGCCACGCACGTCGTGCCGGGCCTGCGCCCGGGTTGCGAGGGCATGCAGGTGGCGGTGGGGGCTCCTCGGCCCATAGGTGGCCGCGTGGCTGCCGTCACCAATTCGGGCTTCGGTGGCCTCAATGCCGCCGTGGTGCTCGAGCGGCTCTCCGACGGGCCCGCCGAGCCTCACCACGCGATCGCTCACGGCCATCGATGCTCCCACGCGGCGATCCTTGGACACGCCATCGAGGGCTTCCCGACGGCACGACGCGCCGACCCTCCCGTGGATCTGCGTCGGCTCCTCCGCGGCCTCGATCTCGCACCCATGGATCCGCTCACCCGCCACCTCTGCCTCGCGACCAGGCTCGCGCTCCACCATGCCGAGCTCGAGCTCGACCGCGAGGCACGCGAGCGCACGGGGCTGTTCGCTGCAGTGCGTGCAGCTTCGGCGCTGCGGGTGCGAGCGCTCGAGCAGAGCATCGACCGGCACGGTCCCGAGCGCATGTCCGCGAGCAGCTTCGTCCAGGCGCTCGTCAGCACGCCCCTCGGAGCCAGCTCCGAGGCGCTCGGCTTGCGGGGCCCCGTCAACCTGCTGTCGGCCGGGCGTGCGGGGGGGCTGCTGGCCGCGATCGTGGCCGCGGGCTGGCTGGGCGAGCACGACGACGTCGACGTCATCGTCGTCGGCTCGGCCGACGAGGCCGACGACGACGGCGCCTGGGAGGGCGGCGCAGGCTTGGCCCTCGGCCGGCCGACCTCGGGCTGCATCCGCTTGACCGGCCACGGCGTCGCCGGCCCTGCGAACCCCGCCGCGGCCGTGAGCCTCGCGCTCGCACGCGCGGATCTGCGGCTCGTGGACATCGATGCCGTGTGGGGCGACCCGGTCGAGGAGCACCCGGGCCCGCACCACCTCGTCGAGCTCGGCCCCGCCGCCAGCACCGGCACCATTGCCCTGGCCCTGGCCGCACACGCCCTCGAGCGACGCGAGGTCCGTCGCGCGCTCGTCTACGTCGCCGAGCCGGCCATCGCCGGCGTCGCGGCAATCTTGACCCGGGAGGACGACCATGCAGCCTAGCCCAGCGACGCTCGAAGCTCACACACGCGAGCGCGAGCAGCTGCTCGACGCGATCCGATTGGTCCTCGTCGAGGAGCTCTGCAAGGCCGAAGCGCCCCACCATATCGATCCCGACGCCGCGTTGTTCGGCACCGGCCTCGGCCTCGACTCCATCGATGCCGTCGACTTCGTGGTGAGCGTGGAAGCGGTCACCACGGTCAGGCTTCCCGACGACTGGACGGGCCGCGTCGCGCTGCGCTCGCTCAACTCGCTCGTCGACTTCGTGCTGCAGGCACGGCGAGGAGCACGTGCATGAGCCTCCACGAACAGCTCGAGGCAATCCGCAACGGGGTCGCCCACACCCGGATGGAGCACGTGTTCGCCGTACGCGTTCGTGGAGACGATGCGTTCGAGCTGCTCGACGCCGTGTGCCCGCGGCAGCTGGCGCTCCACGACGGACAGGCGCTGCACACGCTGCTGCTGCACGCCAACGGCACGATCTTCGCCGATCTCTACGTGCTCGCCGACGACGCCGACTATGTGCTCCTGGTCGAAGGGCCCACGCCCACCGCCCTGCGCGAGTACCTCTCCGAGCATGGTCCCGCGGGCAACCGAGCGCACCTCGAGGAGCTCTCGCAGACCCACGTCGTCCACGAGATCCTCGGCCCCTATGCGTGGGAGCTCTTGGGGGAGCTGGTCGGGCCCGAGCTCTACGGCATCGCCTATCTCACCGCGTTCGGTGTGCCCGAGCTCGGAGGCATGTGCCTGCGCGCGGGCAAGGTCGGCGAGTACGCCTACGATCTCCTCGTCCCCCGCGAGCGGCAAGCCGAGCTCGAAGCGCGCCTCCGCGAGGTCGGCAGCGCGTTCTCGCTGCGCGAGGCCAGCCTCGCCGCGCTGGACTTGTGCGCGCTGGAGAACGCCTTCTACTGCATCAGGGATCCGGGGCTGGCCGAGCTCACGCCCGTGGAGCTGCAGCTGCAGTGGCGTCTCTCGCCGCGACGGGCGTACCCGGGGGCCGAGGCGGTGGAGCAGCGTCGGAGCCGTGGTGCACCCCGGGTCACATGGTTCACGGGTCGCCGCGGCGTCCCCGAGCTCCCGGCCGCGGGCGCAATGCTATGCCGCGATGGCATGGCGCTCGGCTCGGTGCTGCACGCGAAATACTCGCCCCTGCTCGACACCAGCCTGGGCCTGGCCCTGCTCGAGCACCGCTGGGCTCATGCGGGCATCGATCGCCTCGAGGTCGAGGATTCCGGGGGCCTCGTGGTCCGGACCACCTCGCCTCCCGTCCTCCACAACCGCAGCGTGTTCGTCGATCTGCACCGCCATGGCTACCGCTCTCGCGAGCACGACGAGTTTCCCCCCGTCGTCCCGGTGGAGCGCTCGCGATGACGGGACAGGATCGCACGGTGCTCGTCACCGGGGCCTCGCGCGGGCTGGGGCGGGTACTGGCCCGGGCGTTCGCCCACGACGGGGCGTTCGTCGCGGTCGGCTATCGAACGCATGCAGAGGCGGCGCAGGAGCTCGTGGAGGAGATCCGCGCGGCCGGGGGTGACGGCATGGCGGTGGGCCTCGAGCTGCGCGAGGAAGCGACGATTGGGGCTGCGGTACGGGCCGTGGTGGAGCGGCGCGGAGCCATCGACGTGCTCGTCAACAATGCGGCCATCACCCACCATGGTTTGTTCGCCGTGGATCAGGCGTCCGAGTGGAACGACGTCATCACGACGAACCTCTTGGGCGTGGCCGCGTGCACGCGGACGGTGGTGCGGGGGATGCTCGGGCGCAAGGCGGGAGCGATCATCAACATCGCCTCGATCGCCGCCCTCCGTGCGCTGCCCGGCCACAGCAGCTACGCCGCAGCGAAGGCAGGGATCTTGGCGTTGACGCGAACCCTGGCGCTGGAGCTCGCCCCGCGCGGGATTCGGGTCAATGCGCTGGTGCCCGGCCTGCTCGACCTCGGAATGGCCGATCGGGTGCCCCGGGCCATGCGCGAGCGGCTGCGCGAGCAGATTCCCGTTGGTCGCGAAGGCACGGGCCAAGACGTCGCGGCCGTGGCGTTGTTCCTCGCGTCCGACGCGGCGCGCTACATCGTGGGTCAAGCGCTGGTGGTGGACGGTGGGATGTCGCTCTGACACGCTGGCTCTCTTGTTCCCCGGGCAGGGCTCCGAGCAGCCGGGCATGGGGCTGTGGGCGTCCGCGCGCTCGCGCACGGGTGGGGAGCTCGTCGAGCTCGCGGGGCAGCTGACGGGCGTGGATGCGTGCGAGGTGCTGCGCCGAGGCGACGGTCGGCTGCGGCGTACCGAGCTGCTGCAGCCGCTGATGACCGCGGTATGCCTGGCGATCCACGAGCTGCTCCTCGCACGCGGGATCACGGCTCGCTGGGTCGCGGGCCACTCGCTCGGGGAGCTCGCAGCCTGGAGCGCCGCGGGAGGGCTGACTGCGCGCGATGCCGTGGTGCTGGCAGCCCACCGCGGTCGCGCCATGGCAACCGAGGCGAGCATCCGGCCCGGAGCGATGCTGGCGCTCACGCGGTGTACCGAGGCCGAGGTGGGCTCGGCGCTCGCCGTGGGGCGATCGCGCGGGATCGTGGTGCTCGCCGCTCACAACGCGCCCGACGAGTGGGTCGTGAGCGGTGAACGATCGGCGCTGCGGGCCGTCGCCGCGACGTTTCGCAGCACGTGGGTGCCCACCGCAGGGGCCTGGCACTCGCCGTTGATGGACGGAGCCGTCACGGGAGTGTCACGGTTCATCGCCGGGCTGGTGCCACGGCCCATGCGAGCCGTGCTGGTCTCCGGACACCACGGGAGGGCCGTGGGCGACGATGAGATCGGAGCCGCGCTCGCGGCTCAGCTGACGGCGCCGGTGCAGTGGGCGAGCTGCATCGCCACGCTGGTCGAGCAGGGCATGACGCACGCGATCACCGTGGGGCCGGGCAAGGTGCTGCGCAGCCTGGTACGCAAGAACGCCGCCGGGGTGCGGGTGCTCGGCACCGAGTCCGCCGCGGATCTCGAGCGCACCGTCGAGGCACTGACATCATGAAGGGCGAGCATCGCGAGCAGCGGCTGGGCGCGGGGGTCGTCCAGCGGCTCATCCCGCACCGCCGGCCCATGCTGATGGTGGACGCGATCACGGCCGTGACGACGTCACCGCGGCTCTCGCTGCGGTCCGAGCGGCTGGTGAGCGCCAGCGAGGCACTGCTGGACGGCCACTTTCCCGGACTGGCGATCTGGCCGGGGTGCCTGCTCATCGAGGGGCTGGCGCAGGCCTGCAACGTCCACGTCTCGCTGGCAGCGGTGCTGCAGCAGTACGACGAGCGCGGCTGGACGGCGGAAGCGGCCTTGCGGGATCTGAAGGTGCTCGACGATCGGGTGCGGCTCTTCGCACCGGCGCGGGCGCTGCAGGATCGACGCGAGCGGATCGAGCAGGTGCTCGCCTCGGCGCAGGCGCGCGGGCTGCTGGCCGCGATCGACGTCAAGCTGACCGCGCCGGTGATGCCCGGGGACGTGGTGGAGTACGTCGTCGAGCCCGAGCGAGCGGTGGGGCCGGCGGCGCGGTTCGAGGTGTGCGCCCGCGTGCTCGGGCGAACGGTGGCGCAGGGGCGCCTAGGCTTTGCGCTCGTGTAGTCCGGAGGCACCACGATGTCGAGTCGACGGAGCGGCGTCCAAGACCAGGGTCGCGACGCGATCCCACGGGTGCGTCGGATGGGATTCACGTTCACCAGAATCCCTCGCCACTGGCTCGATGGCAGCGTGCTCGCCACACACCGCGCCAACGCGCTCGGCCTGCTGTTCCCCGCCGGCGAGCGCTTCTTCATCCACAGCGTCAAGCACTACCTGCCGCACCTCACCGACCCCGTGCTGCGGGCACGAGTGCGAGCGTTCCTGGGCCAGGAGAGCAGCCATGGGTACGAGCACCAGCGCGCGTTCGGGCTGCTCGAGGCCCAGGGATACGAGCTTCGCGAGTGGCTGCGATGGTACGAGCGCCTCGCATCGGAGCTGCTCGCGCGGCGACTGTCACCGGCCATGCAACTGTCGATGACGGTGGCGCTCGAGCACCTCACCACGGCAATGGCCAGGGTATGTCTGAGCGGGCGGCTGCTCGAGCGGGCGCACCCGCAGATGCAGCTGCTGCTGTCGTGGCATGCGGCGGAGGAGCTCGAGCACAAGTCGGTGGCGTTCGACGTGCTGGCTGCGGTCGCGCCGGGGTACTGGCTGCGGGTGCTCGGGATCGTGCTCGGAGGAGCGGCGCTGGTGGTGTTCTGGCGCTCGGCGATGCGGATGCTGCTGCGGCAAGAGCTCGACTATTCGCGCGAGCGAATGCGCCGGGAAGCGGTAGAGCTGGCGCGAGCGTGGGGAGACCGGCGCACGATCCTGGCCGCCGTGATGGTCTATCTACGCCCGGGGTTTCATCCAGACCAGCGGGACGACGCGGGGCTCGCGAGTCGGTCTTTGGAGCGGATCGGGCGGCCCGAGGGCTGACACGCCTGATACGCCTGATTGCGCTCGGTTTCGCAACGTGAGGCGCTCCTGCATGAGTCCCCCGAGTCCCTCGGGACTTCTCATCACACCGCAATCAAACCCCACCAGCGCCGCGACTCACTGTGAGAGTGGAGACCGTGACACCTTCGAGCTGAAGTCGAACGTGCTCGGTCCTGATCCCGCAACATCGCCGGAGGATCTTCGTATGACCTGCAATGTGACCATCGTCTGTGATGGTAGTGGTGCCAGTGTAGCGACTTCGTTTCGTGGCGCGAGAGCGCGCTTGCTCGCCGATCAGGCTGTCGCCGACGCGACCCCGACCAACATCGCATGGAGCGTCGCCGCGCACGACTCGGGCGGGATCTTCGATTCCGCGCTCTCGACTCGCCTCACCTGCCCCGCCGAGGGGCACGTGATCCTGCGCGCGTGCGTGCAGTGGCAAGCCAACGGCAACGGCGCACGCACGGTGTCGTTTCGGCGCAACGCTGGCGATGCTCCGGGTTTGGCGAGCCAGACGATCACCGCCGTCGCCGGCATCACCTCGGTCGCCGTCTGCTCGTCCGTGGTCGCGGTGCAGGTCGGCGACTACTTCGAGCTGGAGGTCACCCAGACGTCGTCCGCCCCGCTCGACGTGCTCGCCAACGAGCTGACGTGGTTCGAGCTGCAGTACGCAGAAGGGGTGGCCGGCGAGCAAGGCCAGACTGGAGACCCGGGGCCACAAGGCGATCCTGGCTCCCCGGGGGCACAGGGGCCGATCGGACCGCAAGGGCCGGTTGGGTCGCAGGGGCCGCAGGGGTTGCAAGGCCCGGCGGGGGTTCCTGGCCCTTCGGGAGCACCAGGGGCTCCGGGGGCCGCGGGTCCGGCGGGGCCGCAAGGGATTGCGGGTATGCCTGGGCCCGCGGGATCGCCTGGCCCCGCGGGACCACAAGGGCCTCAGGGCATCGTGGATCCATCCACGCGAGTCCAGTCGCTCATGAACCCAGGTCACTGCAGCGTGGGCACGTATCGCTCGCAGGCGTTCGTCATGATGGATGGTCGGGTACGCACGGGTGGCGAGCCGAACACCGGCAGCCTGGGCATGGGCGACTATCAGTTCACCCATGCACGACCGCTGCCGGTGAGCTTTCCCGAGCTTGGAATCGGCCCGATTCAGGAGATTCATCATACCTCGAACGGTGCCCATGTGTTGACTGTAGCGGGCGCAGTCTGGGGGTGGGGGTACAATGGTCACGGCCAGGTGGGTGATGGCACCACCACCCAGAGGAACGCGCCTCGCAAGCTCGTTTGGCCAGGCGCTCCGCCCGTGATCACCAAGCTCGCATCCACGACGAGTGGAAGCGCCAACACTGGCCTCGCCTGGTATGCGCTCGATGCTCAGGGTCATGTCTGGTCGTGGGGATACAACGGCCATGGTCAGCTGGCGCTCGGCAACACGTCATCGAGCTACTATTCTCCCCAGCAGACCAGTCTCACCAACGTCGTCGACATCACCGGAGGGGGTGGTGACTACGGCTGCGTCCATGCGATCACTGGCACGGGCGCCGCGTTCGCGGCCGGCTACAGCGGCTACGGGCAGACCGGCCTGGGTGCCAGCAACTCCACGATCTGGGCCCAGGTCCCACTGCCTGGCCCGTGCATCAGGGTGTGCAGCACCGGCAACGGCAGCTACGGGCACACGCTGTGGCTCCTCGCCGACGGGCGCGTGTTCGGAGCCGGCTACAGCGAGCTCGGGCAGGTCGGAGCCGGGGGTACCGGCAACTATAACGGCGCCCCCGTTCACATCAACACCATTGCCAACGTGACCAATATTTGGGTCGGTGGTGGCCGCCACGCCAGCAGCTACGCCTCGCTCGCCAATGGCGACTTCTACTGCTGGGGGTACAACGGATACGGCCAGCTCGGGCTCGGAAACACCAGCAATCGCACCTTGCCTGCGCCCCATCCCCTCCACGGCATCGTGGACGTGGCCGCGTCGACTTCGTCACAGACCGACTACGCCTATGGCCATAGTGTGCTCCTCGACGACCAAGGCCGTGCTTACGCTGCCGGCCACAACGGCAGTGGTCAGTGCGGTTCCGGGGTGCTCACCTCGGCCCAGAGCACCCACCAGCTCATCCAGGTTCCCGACGGCGTCCAAGGCACGATCACGCAGGTCCGGACCATGGGCTACACCTCCGAGCACGGGACCGAGCTCCTGGACTCGGAAGGTCACGTCTGGGTGTGTGGCTACGGCGGTGGGCACATGCTGTGCGCCACTCCGTCCAGTGCGAACTCGCTGGCGTTGCCGGTTCGCGTGTTCTTCTAGGAGGAAGTCATGAAGAAGATCTATTCCTACATCGAAGCCAACGGTCAGACGTTTCGCCCGCCCGTGCTCGTGGGGCCGGAGGGGAAGGCCCCCGAATACCTCGCGAGGATCGGCGATCGCCACTACGTGGCCGTCGAGGGCAACCTGCCGAGCCAGTCACCGGTCATCCAGCTCCACGGGCCGCTCGACCTCGCAAGCGACCCCGAGCTACAGGCCGAGCTCGAGCGGCTCGCCGAGCCCTGGCGAGTCGTGCGTCAGCGGCGTGCCGAGGCCTATCCCGACGTTCGCGAGCAGCTCGACGCGCTGATGAAGGAATTCGCCGCGCGACGGGCCGCCGGGGAGGAGCTCACACCGGGGCTCGGCAAGCTCGTCGACGCGTGCCTGGCAGTCAAGGCCGAGCACCGCAAGCCCGACATCGGGCTGAAGCCCGCCGCGGCGGGCGATGATCGTGCGTGAGTCCCTCGAGCCGCCCGTTTGATTGCGCCGGCCTCGACATTCGTGGCGATTTCTCGCGTGCTCCACGTGCCTGCCGTGGAGCGCGCAGCCGACCCGAGGTGCGCACCTGCTTGCGCGGGTGAGGTGTGGCGCGCGGTACCCTAACGCTTGCGACTCGATGCGCTCGTGCTCGGCTCGATGTGCTCATGCCTCGCGACGTTCGTAGGATCGGCGACACCAGGAGCTGCTCGTGCTCGGCCTCGCCGCGAGCGTGAGTCCCTCGAGCCACCAGTCTTGATTGCGTCCGCTTCCCACTCGTGACGAATTCTCGCGTCCCGTTGTGCCTGGACGCCCGCTACGCCGACGTGGTCCAATGGCCGCGTGTCGGTTTCGTCGCGAGGTGTGGCCATGGCAGAGGGGAACGACCCGACGGACGACGAGCTACTCGCGGCCTGGCGCCGGGGCGACGGGGAGGCAGGTGCCAAGTTGTTCAAGCGCTATGACCGATCGCTGGATCGATTCTTCCGCAACAAGGTCGATGAGAACGACATCGCCGATCTCATGCAGCTCACGTTCGCCGCGTGTCTCGAGCACCCCAACCGCTACGAGGGTCGCAAGAACGCCACCTTCAAGACGTACCTCATCGGCATCGCATACCACGTGCTGCTCAAGCACTATCGTGAAGATGCGAAGCTGCGCAGGTTGGAGAACCTCGAGGACCTCTCCGTCGCCGAGATGGGGCAGACGCCGAGCCAGATCCTGGCCCTGAAGGACGAGCTACGCCGGCTGTGCGAGGCACTGCAGCGGCTGCCCCTCAAGCTCCAGGTGGTGCTCGAGCTGCGCTTCTGGGAAGAGCTCAAGCAGCGCGAGATCGCCGACGCCCTGGGGCTGTCCATGGGCACGGTCGCAGATCGCATTCGCCGGGGCCTACGACGCTTGCGGAAGCTCCTGGACGAAGATTCATGACCGACGAGCCCGACGAGCCCGACGAGCCCGATGAGTCCGACGAGCCCGAGCTCGGCGAGCTGTTCGCCGCGCTCCGGCAGGCGCCCGACGACGAGGGCGTCGAGGAGCGCTGCCGGGAGCTCGAGAACGCCCTGTTCGGCCCCCGCGCCGCACCGCGGCGCTTCGGTCGCTTCATCGAGCTGGGACCGATCGGTCGCGGCGGCATGGGTGAGGTCTACGAGGCCTACGATCCGGCGCTCGATCGCAAAGTGGCGATCAAGCTCTTGCGCCGCGACATGCGACGACACCACCGTAGGTTCGAGCGCGAGGCCATGGCGCTCGCGCGGCTCCAGCACCCCAACGTCGTGCAGATCTACGAGGTCGGCCACATCGACGAGCGGCTGTTCCTGGCGATGGAGCTGGTCGAGGGCCAGACGCTCCACGCCTGGCAGCGGCAGCCCCACGGCTGGCGGGACTGCGTAGACGTCTACCTCGACGCCGGTCGAGGGCTCGCGGCCGCCCACGACGCAGGCCTCGTCCACCGCGACTTCAAGCCGGCCAACTGCATCCGCGACGCGAGCGGGCGCGTCCGCGTGCTCGACTTCGGCCTCGCGCGCGCGGCCGAGGCTCCGCGTCGGACCGACCACGTGCGCAGCGAGGTCGTGAGCAGCACCGACCCCCCACCCACCGACGACGACCCGAGCGCTCGCCACGGGCGGCCCACCGAGACCGGCTCGCCGGTGGGTACCAAGGCCTATATGGCGCCCGAGTGTCTGGAAGCGCAGGCCAGCGAGAAGAGCGACCAGTATGCGTTCTGCGTGGCGCTCTACGAGGCGCTCCATGGCCGGCGACCGACCGACGACCCTTCGCGGCACACCGCCCCGTCGCGGCCCGATGCGTCGATGCCCCGCTGGCTGCAGCGAGCGCTCGAGCGTGGCCTACACGAGGACCCCGCGCAGCGCTGGCCCTCGATGCACGCGCTGCTCGCCGAGCTCGAGCGCGGACGCAAGCAGCGACGCACGTGGGCAGGCCGCGTGTCGCTCGTGGCCGCAGCGCTGGGCGGCCTGGCGGTGGGTGTGGTCGAGCGCTGCGCGGGCATCGACACGCTGCAAGCGCCACCGCGATCCGCAGAGCTCGCGCGAGCGGTCGAGGCCCCGCACGACGAGCTCGAGCAGGCGCGCTTGCTGGAAGCGGAAGGCAAGTATGCGCAAGGCCTCACGTTGGTCAGTCGCGTGCAGGCCGAGGCGTTGCAGGTGCAGGGTCAGCTCCAGCTGAGCGCCGGCGACCACGAGCAAGCCGAGCAGAGCCTGAGCTACGCCTTCGCCGAGGCCACCAAGCTCGGCCTCGTGGAGATCGAGCTCGAAGCGCTCAGCGGCCTCGTCTATGTGCTCGGGATCGCCGGCACACAGACGGAGGCCAGCCTGCGGCTGGGAGAGCGCGCGCAGGCGCTCCTGGACGCATCGCCCGAGGTCGACCCGGTCCTGGCCGCCGAGGTCCTGACCTCCATTGCGCAGGTCCACACGATACGCGGCGAGCCAGAGCTCGCGAGGTCGGGCTACGAAGCAGCCCTGGCCGTGCTCGGCGATCGCGAGCACGACGGCCTGCTCGCAACGGTCAGACCCCTCGAAGGCCTCGCCCAGCTCGAGCGACGCGAAGGATGGCTCGACCGCGCGGTGAAGCTGTACCGACGCGCAGTGGAGATCCGCGAGCGATGGCTGGGGCCGCGTCACCCCGCGACCGCGCACTCGTTGATCGGTCTGTGCGGGGCCTTGAGCCAGCAGGCTGCGACTCCCGGGGCCACCGAGGCCACCGAGGCCTGCCAGCGAGCCATCGACATCCTCGCAGAGCAGCCCTTGCCCGATCATGGATGGCTGGGCCATGCGCACCATGTCCTCGGGGTCGCGCTGCGCAAGGAGGGCCGGCTGCCGGAGGCCGAGGCCGAGCTTCGTCGAGCCATCGAGGCCTTCACGCTCGACCACGAGGGCGGAGCGAGCCACCCCGAGCTGGCCGAAGCCCGCAAGAACCGCGGTCACGTGCTCGAGGCGCTGGGGCGAATCCCCGACGCCATCGAGGAGTGCCAGGCCGTGCTCGACCTGCTGCGCGAAGAGGAGACCACCGACGCCAACCGCTTGCTCCAAGCCGATGCGCTGCGCAGTCTCGGAGAGCTCGAGCGCAAGGACGGGCGGGCCAAGGACGCCGAAGCGACGCTGTGCCGGGCGCTGGCGATCTACGAAGAGGAGCTCGGGCCCCGAGACGTCAAGACCGCCCACACACTGCGAAGGCTGGCTGCGGCGCTCGTCGACCAACGTCGTGGCACCGCGGCCGATGAGCTCCTCGAGCAGGCCCTGAGCATCTACGCAACGGATGCACAGCACAGCTCGCCTGCCGCCATCGCCGAGATAGAGCGCCTGCGTGCCGACGTACGGGCGCTGCAATCCGAGCCGGACCGGCTCGTGCGCGACCGACCACCGTGCGAGTGAGTCGGTTCGAGCACCTGCTCGGTCGTTTAGTGACACTCGCTCGACCACGGTGAAACGGCCGAGGCGAGCCCGCTCGGCAATCAAACGAGGCTCGCGAGGTACCAAGCCAACATGGGCTGGTGTCTCGAGTCGATGGCGCGCGCCAATTGGGTGGCTCGTCGTTCCACCACTCGTGCGCCGATCGGCAGTCGCCGATCTTCCATGCACAGGAGGTCGAACATGGATCCGTGAAGCTCGCAACGCACCTAGGCAGGTGTTCACGGAGAACGGATCGCCACCTCGGGGTCCGGGATCCCACCCGCCGATGGTCATGCACATTCTTGGTTCGATCGGAGAATCGATGCAATCGACAGCGCTCGATCATCGAGTCGGGAGAGTATTGTATGATGAATTAAAACTATGATGATCTTCGACGACGAGCTGGGCTTCGGCCAATTGATTTTTCACTCACCGCAACTTTTTTGCTTGTAGATCGACGATCAGATCTCGTAGCTTGAATGCGTGGCATCGGAGCTCGTGATGATTGCCTGGGCGTGTGTGTTCTGCGCGCCTGGGGCCTCCGCGGAGGAGGCGATGGTCGAGGCCACGCCGACGGCCGCGCCGAGCTCGAGCCCACCGGCCCCGACACCGATGAGCGCCTCCGAGTATGCGGAGCGGCTTGCGAGTCTCACGACCGAGGGTCAACGCTGCAAGGACAAGGGTGACCACGACTGCGTCATCGACAGGTACGCCTCGGCCTATCATCTCCTCGATCACGAAGACCGAACCGGGCGCCTGGGGATCAGATATGTCGATCTGATGGTCGGCAGCTGTGATGTACTGGCGAAGCAAGCCGACGCCGCACAGTATCGGTCTCGCTTCGAAGTGTTCGAATCGATCATCGACCTCCAAATCTCGGAGATCGATAGTCGTCACGTCATCGAGCCGACGAGGAAGCGCGGAAAGAAGGCGCGTAAACACCGGCAGCGGGAAGAGCGGATCCAGGAACAACGGATCCGGCTGGAGGAATCGAAGCAGCGGCTCGAAGAGCTGCTGCACCGGCTCGCTGCCGAAGAGTCCGAAGAAACGAGCCCGCCGCCGACGATCGTGGTGACGCCTGGGCCCGAAGTGCCCGGAGTAACGAAACCGCTGCCCACAACCGAGGTGGATCCTGAACCCGACCCCACCCACCTCGAACAACCCAAGCAAGGGGAGCTCGAGGACGACTCTCGACGTGTCAACACTCGAAGGCTCGTCCTCGGCACGGTCGGTATCGCAGGCGGCAGTCTTGCCACTTTGTCGGGAATCTCGCTCATGATCAACGGGGCCGCATGGAACTCATGTAATAGAAACGGCGATGACACCACATCGACCGAATGCTCCGGGTTGGTTGGCGCGAGCAGAGGAATCTTCCCCATCGCAGGGGAAAAGCCCGACGAGCATGACGTATCGCCAGAAAACGCCCGGAAGAATTCCGTCTTCTACTGGGTCTCCGGGTCGCTCGTCACCGCCGTCGGAATCACCGCCGTTACGTTGGGCGCCATCGCAGTGAAGCGAGCCAGGGACGAGAATCGCGAGCAGGAGCGCGAGCGCAAGCGCGACCGAGCTCGCGCCCGCCGCGAGAGCATCGCCCTCGCCCCGTCGTGGTCCCCGTTCTCACCCCGCCAGGGTGGGCTGAGCATCACCGGCAGGTTCTAGCCATCCCACGAGGTCCGTCCATGCAAGGTGCGATCATCGACGGACGCTGGGAGCTCCTCAAGAGCATAGGCAGGGGAGGAATGGGCGAGGTGTTCGTCGCACGCCACACCACCCTGGAGACGACCGTCGCGCTCAAGCTGCTCAAGCCCGAGCTCAGTCAGGATGCCTCGATCCGCGAGAAGATGATCACCGAGGCCAAGGCCGCGGCCAAGGTCAGGCACCCCAACGTGGTGGTCGTGAGCGACGTGGGCCAGACCAAGGAGGGGTCGGTCTTCATCGTGATGGAGCACGTCGACGGTGACGATCTCAAGACCCTGCTCGACCGCGAGGGGCCGCTCTCGATCCCCCGTGCACGCTCATTGCTGGTGCAGATCGCGAGCGGTCTGGTTGCCGCACACGCCAGCAACGTGCTCCACCGGGACATCAAGCCGGCAAACTGCGTGGTGGCCACGATCGCCGACGACACCGAGGTGGTCAAGCTCCTCGACTTCGGCATCGCCAAGATCCTCGAGGACAAGAACGACACGGCGAGAGACAACCCCACCACCAACCGGTGGTTCACGCGTCACTACGTGGCCCCCGAGGTCGAGCGGGGCCACCCCTCGAGCGAGCGCAGCGACCTGTACTCGTTCGGCGTGCTCGCGTATCGCATGCTGACCGGCCACTATCCCTACGAGCGGAGCTTCAAGTCGATCACCCCGCCCGAACACTATCGACCAGAGCTTCCGTGCGATCTGTGCGAGCTCATGCGGGACATGCTCCAGCCCGATCCCGACGATCGCCCGCTCTCGATGGCGCGGGTGTGTCAGCGACTAGTGCTGGAGTGCCCATCGGGGTCGTTCAGCGGCCCCACACTGCCTGACGAGCGAGTCTCCGACACCGCCCCGGACCCCCGGACCGTGCCCCGCGGCAACCCGAGACGATCCGCTCGCTGGAGCCGCTGGGCCCTCGTCTCGGGGCTGCTCGGGGCCTGCGTGCCGATTGTCATGGCCTGGACCGCGCGACCGCTGACGCTCGAGGCACAGGCGGAGCAGCCGACCACGACACCTCCGGATCCTCCGCAGGACGCCGCGCTCGAGACACCCTCGTCTTCGAGCTCGGATGGCGACGAGCCGGACCAAAGCCTCCACCTCGAGCCTCCCCCCAACCACGACGCACCCAAGCGCCACGAGCCCGAAAACCTTCAAAAAGACACGACGCCGACGTCATCACCAGACCCGGCCGAGCCCCCGGTCAAACCCCCGGTCAAACCAGACTGGAACAAGCGGGCCAAGCAGCTCGTGAGCAAGTACCTCAAGTCGCGATGCCACTACGATGGGAAGGTCACGATCTCGATCACGATGATGGCGGGTAATTGCCTCGCGCCGGTGGCCTCCGTAGCGAGCTCCGAGGCCAAGGCTTGCATCGAGAGTGCCCTCAGTAATCACAAGCTCAGGCTACCGGACGGCGACTACGAGGACATCGTGGTCCAGCTCTCCCCATGATCCCTCCCCCAAGGATCCCCATGCACGACGGAATCGACAGGAACACCATCATCCCCGACCAGGCGCAGCTCGAGCAGCCGGTGCGCATGAGCCCGAGGAACCCCACGATCCCCATCGCCCTCGACGACGGCCCCACCGAGCTCGACTCCGTCCATCGGCGCATTGGGTCGATTCGTCTCTACATCGAGTCGGGCCCCGAGGCGGGACGCGAGATCGAGCTGACCCCGCGCGACGGTGACGGGCAGGGCGAGCCACGCTACGACAATCGCCTCACCGGCGGGCGCAGCCAGGTCAACGACATCGTGATCCCCGACGCCAAGGTGAGCGCCAGCCACTTCGCGCTACAGCTCGAGAAGGGCAACGTACGGCTGCTGGACCTCGACAGCAGCAACGGTACGTTCATCGGCCCGGTGCGCGTCAGCGAGGCCTGGCTCGTCCCCGGCACCACGTTCTCGCCCGCGGGGCGCTGTAACATCCGGCTGGTCGACGCCACGGAGGCCGAGGTCCGCATCCACGGCGAGACTCAGCTCGGGCCGCTGTTCGGCGCGAGCCCGTTGATGCGCGAGATCTTCCTCGCGATCAAGAAGCTCGCGAGGACACCGCTGAGCGTGCTCATCGAGGGCGAGACCGGCACCGGCAAGGAGCTCGTGGCTCGGGCGATCCACGAGCACTCGCGACGGGCCCAGCAGGAATTCAAGGTGTTCGACTGCACCCAGCTCCCGCGCGACCTCGCCGAGAGCATGCTGTGCGGGAGCAGCAAGGGCGCCTTCACCGACGCAACCGATCGGCCCGGGATCTTCGAGCATGCCAACGGCGGTACGTTGTTCATCGACGAGATCGGTGAGCTCCCGCCCGAGCTCCAGCCCAAGCTCCTGCGGATGCTCGAGTATGGCGAGGTCCAGCGCCTGGGCGAGAGCACGGTCCGGAAGTTCGATGTGCGCTTCATCGCCGCCACGCACCGGGACCTGCGCGCGATGGTGGCCGACGGGAAGTTCCGCGAGGATCTCTACTACCGTATCGCGCAGTCATCGATCCGCCTGCCGTCGCTGCGCGAGCGCGGCGACGTGGACGTGCTGGGACTCGCCCAGCGGTTCCTCGACGAAGAGTGCCAGGCCCAGGGCGACAAGCGGATCTCGCTCAGCGACGAGGCCAGGCGCTGGCTCAAGCGCGAGCAATGGCCCGGCAACGTCCGCCAGCTCCGCAACGTGATGCGACGGGTGGCCTACGTCGACACCAGCGTGGTCGACGTTCGCGACCTCGCCGAGCACTGGAAGAAGAGCCACCGCCGCGAGACCGATCCATGGCTCGGCATGCTGCTGTCCGACGCGGATCTCTGCTTCAAGTACTACTACATCCGCAACCTGCTCCAGCAGACCGGCGGCAACATGACCGAGGCCGCACGACGATCCGGCTACTCACGAACCCAGCTCAACAACATCCGCAATGCCTACAAGGAGCGGTTCCCCACGGGCGAGCCCTCGCGTGAATCCTGAGCGGCCGGCCCCAGTACCGACTCGATCCATTGCTGGAACGACGGCAACGATCGACTGCGCGCCTCACCTGCGGGTGCGCCGGACACCAGCGCTTTGCGTAGCCGTGCACGTGCGTGGCCGATGCGGTTGTTGAACGCGATCTCCGACAGGCCCAGCACCTTCGCGGCATCGACGTTGCGCAGCTCTTGCCCGTACACCAGCGCGAGGCAGCGCTGGTATTCGACCGGAAGCTGCTCGAGGGCTCGCACGAGCCGGCCGAGCTCGACCTCGAGCTCGACGAGCATCGACGCATCCATGCCCCTGGCGGGCAGATCATCGAGATCCGAGCGCAAGACCGTGCGCTCGTGACGAACGCGCCGCCGGTAGTGCTCGCGGAGCTTCATTCTGCCGACGCCACCTACGTACTCGGGTAGACCCTTGCGAATACTCGCGCGGTTCTTGATCGCCTCGAGGAACGCGGCCTGCGTGGCATCCTCGGCCTCTGCGTGACTGCCGAGGCCTGCGTACATTCGCCTGTAGACCTTCTCGTAGAGAAGATTCGCTTGTGGGCTCACCCGTCGTTCGCCACAGAGCCACTGCATCAGCGCTCGGGCCTGCGTGGTCGATGAGCCAGCATCCCCTGTGGTGCTCGGCGTCGTCTTGCGTGTGCAGCTCGATTCACGTCCAGCCTCGCGGAAAGCCGTACGCAATGGGCCAGTGGCCGGTGTATGGGGGGGTGAATGACGCTCGTCGCGTGCCATGCGTCACTTAGCAGCAGCTTCCGTGCCACGCTATAATTCGTCGTGATTTCAATGGTGGTGCCGTTCGGCGTGCTCAGGGGATTTCCCGTGTGCCCAAGAACCTATTCAGTGTGAATGCCCTTGCTCAGGAGCGTATCGCTTTGCACGGGCAAAAATCGTAGCGAACGTGGTGATGCGACGACTCGCGCCCACCACTAGTGCTGGCACCGGGTGATCCTGAGCTACTCGAGCGTGCCCTGCGGATCTATGCAGATGTACAGGATGCTCCGTCCGAGGCCGTCGACGAGGCCGAGCAGCTGCACGCCGAGCTGGCGTTGCAGCGACACGAGCCCGCCCGGCTCGCGATCGATCGACAGCCTTGCGAGTGAGCCCGTGCGGACGCCCGCACGAGGCGTGGCGAAGTGCTGACCTGACAGTGACGTGGCGTGCGGCAAGAAGACGCGCGCGCCGGTGGCAATCAAACGCGATCCGCCAGGTATCAAGCCTACGTGGATGGGCGCCTCGATTCTGCCGTGCGGTCTGGTCGGGCCGCCCGTGGTGCGAGCACCCATGCATCGATCGGCAGTCGCCGATTCTCCACGAACAGGAGGTCGACCATGGATCCGTGAAACTAACGACGCACCAGGCAAGTGTTCATGGAGAACGGACCGTCACCTCGGGGTCCTCACCGGCCAATGGGTGCTGCTCCAGATCTGCACCGTCGGTGGCCGATGCAGTCGGAAACATGCCGATCATCTAGTCAGTATTGTATTGGCTCTACGATCGAAGATCGTAGAGATCTCATATGAACGAATCAGGTCTCGCTCAATTAATTGTTCACTCGCCGTCAAGTTCTTGCTTGTCGATCGATGTCGATCCAGTAACTTGAGCATGTGGTACCAGGGCTTGCGACAGTCGTCGGAACGTGCGTGCTCTGCATGCGTTCAGATCCATCGCCGGAGGACGCAGCGCCGGGGGTGACTTCGGATGCAAGCGAGACGGCCCCGAAGCTCGCGGATCTCAAGACCACCGGCGAGAGCTGCCACACCGACAGAGACCACGGTTGCGTCATCGACAACCTTGGAGAAGTCTACTGGGCAATGGAGCGCTCCCAGCAGGTGGACGAGCTGGGCCTGAAGTACGTCCGCTGGCTGAGTGAAAGCTGTGACCAGTGGCTCGAGGAAGCAAGAGACACGCAGCAAGCAGAGCTCAGCCAGTACGAAGCCAGGCTCCGGGAATGCAAGTCGATCCTTGTGAACCAGATCTCGGAAATCGAGATACAACGTCCCCCGAAGGGTAAGCATCACAAGAAACAGAGACAGGCCATCCGTCGAGAGGTCAAGTGGTCGAACGAGCGCCTGCCGATCCTAGCTCGCAAAATCACAGGCGAGCTCGACCAGGTCGACGACTCCCCGCAAGCTCCGACCCCCTCTACTATGGCCGACTTCATCCCTCCCCGCCCAGATGTCGGGCCAACTACGGCGGGACCCATAAGCTTGGACGCCCCCCTCCCCAAACCTCGATCTTCCGGTCTCGACCGCGATCAAGTCCTCCGGAATACCAGGCTTCGGTATGCGATGGACATCATCGTCGTCGCAGGTGGCGGTCTCGCAGTGCTCTCAGGAGCCTCGCTGATGGTCAACGGAGCCGCCTGGACCTCCTGCAGTCGAAAGTACAGGGATGCGGATGGTACGGCTTCGACACGATGCGCCCAGCTGCTCGGACTTGCAGAAGCGACGGATCTCGGCAGTGTCTTCGCGGGTGAGAAGTACACCCAGAAAGATTTCGACGTGGCAAGCGATGATGCACGCAAGAGCTCCACACGCAACTGGGTCCTCGGTGCACTCGTCATCGGAGCCGCTGGCGCCGTGATCACCGTGGGCGCACTCGACCTCGAGAAGGTCCTGGACATCCGCAAGAAATACTCGCTTGCGGCGTCGTGGTCTCCAGCCTCGCCACACTCGGGTGCATTGAGCTTCACGGCCCGGTTCTAGCCGAGGTGCCGTTGAACGGAGGGTCCCAGTATGCAAGGCGAGATCATCGACGGTCGCTGGGCTCTGCTACGAAGCATCGGGAAGGGTGGGATGGGCGAGGTGTTCGTGGCTCGCCACACGACGTTGGAGACGACCGTCGCACTCAAGCTCCTCAAACCCGAACTGAGCCACGATGCCACGATCCGCGAGAAGATGATCACGGAAGCCAAGGCCGCGGTCAAGGTCAGGCACTCCAATGTGGTGCTCGTCAGCGACGTGGGCCAGACCAAGGAAGGCGTGGTCTTCATCGTGATGGAGTACGTCGATGGTCACGATCTCAAGACGCTGCTCGAGCGCGAGGGGCCGCTCGCCATCGACCGCGCACGCTCGCTGCTCGGGCAGATCGCCAGTGGGCTGGCCGCCGCACATGCCAACAAGGTGATCCACCGGGACATCAAGCCGGCCAACTGCGTGGTAGCGAAGGCCGCCGACGGCACGGAGGTGGTCAAGATCCTCGACTTCGGCATCGCCAAGATCCTCGAAGACACCATCGATACTGCCAAGGAGAGCCCCACCACCAACCAGTGGTTCACACGACACTACGTGGCCCCCGAGATCGAGAAGGGCCATGCCTCCGACGAGCGCAGCGACGTATACTCGTTCGGTGTGTTGGCCTATCGCATGCTGACGGGTCACTACCCCTACGAAAAGACACTCGAGGCGATCACTCCCCCCGAGCACTATCGACCCGACATCCCCTGTGATCTATGCGAGCTCGTACGAGATTCGCTTCGCACCGATCCCGACGATCGTCCCTCGTCGATGTCGCGAGTGTGTCAGAGGCTGCTGGCTCCAGAGTCCATGGAGCATCCCTCGGACTCCTTCGGCGCCGGCGACTCGCTTGCGCGCTGGAATCGCTGGGTGCTGATGCCGTCGCTGTTGGCCTCCAGCATCTTGATCACTGCGTTCCTGAGCCAGCAGAACCCCCAAGAGCACGTGATGGCCGCACTCGAGCCCATTCCGACGGCCGACGCAATCCGGCAAGTGCCAGAACACCCAGCCAGCGCTCGGGGAATCCACGCGAGCATGGAGAGCGGGCCACTTTCTCTTCCGAATCAAACGGACCCAGTCGCCACCGCACCTTCGGGCTCGCCCAAGAAGCAGCCCAGCCACCGAAGCTCGCCTATCGACCCTGACAAGCAGGCCAAGGACATGGTGAAGAGGTGTCTCACTACACCCATCCGCGACCGCTGTCTCGGAGAGGACAGAAGAATAGCAGCTTCCCTCGGCTTCAGCTTCACCGTCAGAGACGGCGAGCCCAGCGGCTTGGAGGTCACCACCGCGGATGGCAAGGAAGACGGCTGTATCGTCAGGGCCATACGGGCTTGCAGCACACAGAAGCTGCGCGATGGATACTACGAGTTCACCATCAATCTCTGATCGTCTAGCTACCCTGCCGAGGCCAACGGAGCCGTAATCACCAGCTCGAGCCTCATCCCACGTTCCACGTTCCGACCACGCCAAGGACACCCCAATGCCCGACGGAATCCCCCCCAAGAACACGATTCCCATCGACCTCGACGACGGTCCCACCGAGCTCGAGACGGTTCGCCGCTTCCGGTCGATCCGTCTCTACATCGAGTCGGGCCCCGAGGCGGGCCGCGAGATCGAGCTTACTCCGCGCGATGACGATGGCCGAGGCGAGTCACACTACGGCAATCGCCTCACCGGCGGCCGCAGCAAGGTCAACGACATCGTCATCCCCGACGCCAAGGTGAGCGCCAGCCACTTCGAGCTACGGCTCGAGAAGGGCTGCGTGCGGCTCCGGGATCTCGACAGTAGCAACGGCACGTTCATCGGCCCGGTGCGAGTCAGCGAGGCCTGGCTCGTCCCCGGCGCCACGTTCTCGGCGGCAGGGCGTTGTAACATTCGGCTGGTGGACGCGACGGAGGCCGAGGTCCGCATCCACGGCGAGACCCAGCTGGGGCCGCTGTTCGGCGCGAGCCCGGTGATGCGCGAGATCTTCCTCGTGATCAAGAAGCTCGCGAAGACGCCACTGAGCGTGCTCATCGAGGGTGAGACCGGCACGGGCAAGGAGCTCGTGGCCAAGGCGATCCACGACCACTCGCGACGCGCCCAGCAGGAGCTCAGGGTGCTCGACTGCACCCAGCTCCCCCGCGACCTCGCCGAGAGCATGCTGTGCGGCAGCTGCAAGGGTGCATTCACCGACGCCACCGACCAACCCGGGATCTTCGAGCACGCCGACGGCGGCACGCTGTTCATCGACGAAATCGGCGAGCTGCCGCTCGAGCTCCAGTCCAAGCTCCTGCGGATGCTCGAGTACGGCGCGGTCCAGCGGCTGGGCGACCGCACCGTACGGAAGTTCGACGTCCGCTTCATCGCCGCCACGCACCGGGATCTGCGCGCGATGGTGGCCACCGGGAAGTTCCGCGAGGACCTCTACTACCGCATCACCCAGTCGTCGATCCGCCTGCCACCGCTGCGCGAGCGCGGTGAGGCCGACATCCTGGGCCTGGCCCAGCGATTCCTCGACGAGGAGTGCACGGCTCAGGGCGACAAGCGGGTCTCGCTCAGCGAGGAGGCCAAGGCGTGGATCAAGCGCGAGCAGTGGCCAGGCAACGTCCGTCAGCTCCGCAACGTGATGCGACGGGTGGCCTACGTGGATGCCGGCATGGTCGACGTCCGCGACCTCGCCGAGCACTGGAAGAAGAGCCAGTCCAGCGAGCTCGACCTGTGGCTCACCATGAAGCTCGCGCCCGCGGATCTCTCATTCAGGAATTACTACATCCGCAACCTGCTCCAGCAGACGGGCGGCAACATGACCGAGGCCGCGCGACGTTCGGGCTACTCGCGAGCTCAGCTCAACAACATCCTCAACGCCTACAAAGAGAAGCTCCCCGAAGGGGACCCATCACGCACGACCTGAGCGACCGGGCTCAGCACCGACTCGACCCATTGCTGGAACGATGGTGACGAGCGGCTGCGAGCGGCGCCGACGGGCGTGCCGGCCACTAGCGCCTTGCGCAGCCGCGCGCGCGTGGCCGATGCGATTGTTGAACGTGACCTCCGGCAGGCCCAGCGCCGCCGCGGCATCGACATTTCGTAGCTCTCGCCCGTAGACCAGCGCGAGGCAGCGCTGATCGGTGAGCGGCAGCTGCTCGAGGGCTCGCACGAGCTGGCCGACCTCGAGCGCGAGCTCGACGGCTGTCGGCGCGTCCGTGCCCTCGGCGGGCAGGCCATCGAGCTCGGCCCGTGAGACCGTACGCTCGTGACGACCGCGTCGTCGGTAGTGCTCGCGGAGCTTCATCCTACCGATCCCACTCACATACTCGGAGAGGCCCTTGCGAATGCTCGCGCGGTTCTTGACCGCCTCGAGGAACGTGGCCTGCGTGGCATCTTCGGCCTCGGTGGCGCGGCTACCGAGGCCTGCGTACATGCGCCAGTAGACCTTCCTATAGAGCCGAGCCCCCAGTGGGTGCGCCCGTCGTTCGCCGTCGAGCCACTGCATCAGCACTCGGGCCTGCGCAGTCTCTGCACCGGCATCTCCCGCGGTGCTCGTCGGCTTGCGTGCGCGTGCGCAGCTCGATTCACACGTAGCATCGAGGAAGATGGCGTGGGACGGCCCGGCTGCCGGTGTATGGGGTGAATGATGACGATGATCGACGTCGTGCGTCATGAACCCCCTCGGTAGCAGCCACCGTGCCATTGAGAAATCCTCGTGATTTCGCTGGCCGTGCCCCGCGACGTGATCAGGGGATTTAGACTGTGCTCAAGAACCTATTCGGTGTGAACGCCGTTGCTCAGGGGCGTATCGCCTTGCACGGGCCGATTCGTGAAGAGCATGGTGATGCGATCGCTCGGACTCGCCACTAGCTAGCCGAGGAGATCGAGCAAATCACCGGTGGTCGGTGAGTCGCTCGCTCCACTCACCGGTGCCGGTCCCGAGCCAGCACGTAGCGATCGCCCGCCGTGCTGGCCGGCCGAACGCTGCGTGTCGGTGATGGCCGGGGCTCTGCGCCAACACGCGGGCCCGGGTCTCGGGATCGGTGTGATCGAGGCAATGGCAAGACGATGAACGAGCGAGAGTCCTACGACATCGACACTGGCAAATGGCCCCACCACCCCCACGCTCGATTGCTCGGATTCCTGAGCAGCTGGGTGCTGGCAGGCTTCGGCGCCGAGCCCGAACCGACCATCGACGCGAGCCCAACGATGCAAGCAACTGGAACGAACGAGCCAGAGGCTGTATCGATCCACGTCAGCCTCGGCCGCGGCACCACCTGCCTGACGGCCCCGACTGGCGAGCTCGAGTGTTGGGGTCGCAACGATCATGGTCAGCTCGGTCGTGGCAATCGCGAAACGCTCGGCGACGACGAGACGCCCGACTCGTTCGGCTTCGTGGACTTCCCGGGCGTGGTCGCCGAGACCCACACCAACGGCGAGCAGACGTTCGCACGCACGCTCGACGGGAGGATCCACGCCTGGGGCGCCAACCGGGCCTACGAGCTGGGCCTCTTGCACACCATCGAGCTCGGCGACGACGAGACCCCGGCTTCGGCCACCGTCACCACCGAGGTCCAGATCGGAGGCGTGGCGGCCGAGCTCGCGGTGGGCGACGGCTTCGCGTGCGTGCGGCTCGATGACGGTGGCGTGCGCTGCTGGGGGACCAACGACTTTGGTCAGCTCGGCCAAGGGCACACCGAGCCCATCGGGGACGACGAAGCGCCGCGAGCGGTCCCGACCATCGCGCTGGGGGCTCCGGCGGTCGACATCACGGCCGGGGCCCAGCATGCGTGCGCTCTGCTCGAAGGCGGGAGCGTGCGCTGCTGGGGCCGCGGGCAGGATGGCCAGCTCGGCTACGGCGACATCGAGAGCATCGGGGACGACGAGCTGCCGATCGACGTGCCCGCGATCGACCTTGGCGCGGCCGCGGTCGAGATCGTGGCGGGAGGCATGCACACCTGCGCACGGCTCGAGTCCGGGTCGGTGCGGTGCTGGGGCAGAGCGCAGGAGGGTCAGCTCGGCCGCGGTGATATCGAGGCCATGGGTGACGACGAGGCTCCGGCCCAGGCGGGCGACATCCCGCTGGGGGAAGCAGCAGTGGGCCTCGCCGCGGGCTGGAAGCACACATGCGCGGTGCTCCGGAGCGGAACGCTGAAGTGCTGGGGCAGCAACGAGCGCGGACAGCTCGGGCTCGGCAGCACCGAGACGATCGGGGACGACGAGACCCCGGTCGTCGCCGGAGCCATCGAGCTCGGAGAGCAGCGCGCCTCCGCGGTGTGGAGCGGCCCACTGTCGAGCTCGACCTGCACGCGGCTCGACTACGGAGGCCTGCGGTGCTGGGGCGACAACGACGTGGGGCAGCTCGGCTACGGCAACACCCTGCGGCTCGGCGACGAGCCGCAGGAGGGTGGCGGGGACCTGCCCGATGTGATCGTGCTCGACGACGACGAGGACTGAGCTCCCCGACGTCGACTCGACGGGGTGCCTAGTGCACCCCGTGGACCGAGGCCGGGGTCAGGGCTTGGGACGCTGGAGCACGCGCTCGCGGGTGATCCAGAACACCCACTGTTCATCGACCACGATCGAGCGTGCGTTGGTCTGCAGCTCCGCCAGCACGATGGGCTCTCCGCCGGCCAGCGGCAGCGCCTTCACCTCGGTGTAGTCGGTCCAGTAGATGTACTCCCCATCGACGGCCACGTCCCACGGGTTGGTCTGGCCGGGCGCCAGCACGGTCCGGGGGCCGCCGGCCGTGGAGATCGAGAGCACGCTCTGCGGCTCGTTCTCCGCCATTCCCATGCCGTTGATCCACAGCACCGTGCTGCCTTGCAGCGCGATGCCCCAGGGCTCGGCCACGCCCGCGGTCAGCACCTCGGGCTCGAACGGATCGGCGGTGGTGCCGAACACTCCGCCGATCGGCGGGGCCTCCGGGGGCGGCAGGAGGAACACCACGCCCGTTTCGGCGTGGGCGGTGAAGAACACGCGATCTTCGCCCACCACCAGGTCGGCCACGCCACCGAGCATCTCGGCCATCGCGACCGGTTCCTCGTCGAGCGCCACCGGCACGCGCATCACACGGCCGGTGTCGACCTGGAACGTGCCCCAGTAGATCTGATCGTCGACGACCGCGACCGTACGGGGGCGCGTCGCCTCGGCCACGAGCATGGCCTCGCCGCCTTCGATCGACACGCGCATCACGGCGCCGTCGTCGACGAAGTTGCTCCAGTACACGTGCTCGCCGCTCACCGCCACGCCGTAGGGCGCGTCCTGGTCGCTGGCGAGCACGCCACCGTTGCCACCCGCCTTGTCGACGCGCTCGATCGTGCCGCGCGCCTGATCGGAGAAGTACACGGTGGTGAGATCGACGGCGAGGCCGCGACCGTCCTCGAGGCCGTACGCGAGCACCATGCACTCGGGACATCCGGGATCGTCGATGCCGCTGCCGGTGGTGCCCGAGTCGGCCTCGCTCGAGCCGCCCGTGGTGGTGGTGCTGCCGTCGGGATCGACGGTGGTCGAGCCCGCGCTCGTGCTCGCGCTCGACGGAGGAGCCTCGGTGGACGACCCGCTCGAGCCGCTCGTCGACGTGGAGGCCTCACCCTCGGGAGCGACCGGGTCGGGACAGGCGGCGATCACCGTGGTGGCGGCGAGGAGGGGGAGACCGACGATGCGAGCGCGAGTCGAGCCGATCATGGCCCTCCGAGGGTCGCAAATTTCCACGGGCTCGGGGATCTACCGGATGTCGTCGTGCTCGACGACGACGACGAGTGACCACCGATGAAACGCACACGGGCGAAGCCCGACCTCGTCGTGCTTCGCCCGCTCCGTGCGCACACCGGCGTTCTCAGAGGCTAGTGCACCCCGTGCTCCGAGGTGCTGCGCGCGCTGTCCCGCGCGCGCTCTTCCTGCTCCTTGCGCTGCTTCATGAAGTCCCTCACCTCGCGCCAGTCATCGAGCTTGGCCTCCGCGGCCCCGGAGATGAAGCTCCGCAGCGCGGTGTTCGGGTGATCGTCGGGCAGCGAAGCCAGCGCGACGCGCAGCACCTCGTCGAGGCTGTCGACGTAGCGGAACTCGATCGCCTTGAGCACGTTCTTGGGCACCTCGTGGAGGTCCTTCTCGTTCTCCTTGGGGCAGATCACGATCTTGATCTCGGCCCGGTACGCGGCGAGCACCTTCTCCTTGAGGCCGCCGATCGGCAGCACCTTGCCGCGCAGGTTGATCTCGCCGGTCATCGCCACGTCCTTGCGCACCGGCGCCTGGAGGAGCGCGGAGATGAGGCTCGTGACGATCGTGACACCCGCCGAGGGGCCGTCCTTGGGCACCGCCCCCTCGGGGAAGTGCAGGTGGAAGTCGACGTGCTCGTAGAAGTCGGGCTCGAGGCCGAACGCGAGGCTGCGCGAGCGAACGTAGGTGATGCCGGCGGTGGCCGACTCCTTGATCACGTCGCCGAGCTGGCCGGTCAGCGTCACCTTGCCCTTGCCGGAGGTGATCGTGGTCTCCACGGGCAAGAGATCGCCGCCCATCGGCGTGTAGGCGAGGCCGTTGGCCATGCCGATCATGTCGGTCTCCTCGGCCCGGTTGAACCGGTACTTGCGAGGCCCGAGCAGCTTGTTGCAGAGCTTGCCGTCGACCTTGAACTGGCGCTTGCGCTTGGGGTCGGCCACGTGCTCGCGCGCGAGCTTGCGGAGGACACTCGCCACTTCACGCTCGAGCGAGCGCACGCCGGCTTCCTTGGTGTAGTGGTGGATGAGCTCCTTGAACGCGGTGTCGGCGAACTGGATGTCGACGCCCTCGAGGCCGTTCATCTCGATCTGCTTGGGCACGAGGTACTGCTTGGCGATCTTGAGCTTGTCCTCGTCGGTGTAGCCCGATAGCTCGATGATCTCCATGCGATCGCGGAGCGGCAGCGGGATCGTGTGCAGCGAGTTGGCGGTGCAGATGAACAGCACCTCGGTGAGGTCGTAGTCGAGGTCGAGGAAGTGATCGACGAACGCGATGTTCTGCTCGGGATCGAGCACCTCGAGCATGGCGGCCGAGGGATCGCCGCGGAAGTCCATCGACATCTTGTCGATCTCGTCGAGCAGGAACACCGGGTTGGTGCTGCCGGCCTTGCGGAGGCCCTGGATGATCTTGCCGGGCATCGCGCCGATGTAGGTGCGCCGGTGACCGCGGATCTCGGCCTCGTCGCGCACGCCGCCGAGCGACACGCGCACGAACTTGCGGCCGGTGGAGCGGGCGACGCTCTTGGCGAGCGAGGTCTTGCCGACGCCGGGCGGGCCCACGAGGCAGAGGATCGGGCCGCGGATCTTCTTCACCAGCGACTGCACCGCGAGGTACTCGACGATGCGCTGCTTGGGCTTCTCGAGGCCGTAGTGGTCCTCGTCGAGGATCCGCTCGGCTTCCTCGACGTCGATCTTGTCCTCGGTGCGGTCGTTCCACGGCAGCGCGAGCACCGTGTCGATGTAGTTGCGCACGACCGTGGCCTCGGCGCTCATCGGGCTCATCATCTTGAGCTTGCGGAGCTCCTTCTTGAGGCGCTCGGTGGCCTCCTTGCTCATCTTCTTGCGGCGGATCCGCTCCTCGAGCTCGGCCAGCTCGTTCTTGAACTCGTCCTGCGATCCGAGCTCCTTCTGGATCGCCTGCATCTGCTCGTTGAGGTAGTACTCCTTCTGGTTCTTCTCCATCTGCTTCTTGACGCGAGTACGGATCTTCTTCTCCACCTGGAGGATCTCGATCTCGTTCTGCATCAGCTCGTAGAGCTTCTCGAGCCGCGAGCGCACCGACTCGGTCTCGAGCAGCTCCTGCTTGGCGGCGAGCTTGAAGTTGACGTGGGCCGCGATGGTGTCGGCGAGCCGCGAGGCGTTGTCGATGCTCTGCACGCTGACCGCGAGCTCGGGCGGGACGCGCTTGTTGAGCTTGACGTAGTTCTCGAACGTGGCCTGCACCGAGCGCATGAGCGCGGCGAGCTCGGGGTCGTCGTCGGGGGTGACCTTGGGGGTCTCGATCTCCTCGGCCTCGACGTGGAAGAACCGGCCGACGTCGAGGTACTCCTCGATCTTCGCGCGGCTCTTGCCCTCGACGAGCACCTTCACCGTGCCATCGGGCAGCCGGAGCAGCTGGATGATGGTGCCGATGGTGCCGTAGTTGTGGATGCCCTCGGGCTTGGGGTCGTTGACCTTGGCCTTCTTCTGCGCGCAGAGCAGGATGTGGCGGTCGGCCGCCATCGCCTCCTCGAGCGCGTTGATCGACTTCTCGCGGCCGACGAACAGCGGCACGACCTCGTGGGGGAAGACGATCAGCTCGCGCAATGGCAACAGAGGAATTTTGCGTTTCATCGCGGTGTTCGGCGTCGAATTCGAGCGTTCGACGACTCGCCCAAGCTAGCATCGGGGGTATGTGGGGTCAAACCTCATGCGACCTCGGTGTCATGGAAAACCGTCGAGATCTCGAAGGGTTGAATTGGGGCGTCCAGTTCGGGGAGACGCCGGGAGCGCCCCCACGCCGAGGTCCCCGCCACGGACCTGGTCGATCGGCTAGGTTCGGGCGCGACGCATCGGCCGCGATCAGGTCGCGGGGGCCTGCCCCTCGAGCAAGCCGGGGCCCACGTACCAGCGCCACAGCCGGGCGATCGCCACGGTGGCGAGCAGCGACCAGGGCAGCGCGGCGTAGCCCGGAACCGCGGACGAGACGACGACCAGCTCGATGATGGGCGCGCCGTCGACCCAGCGCGGTAGCGCGACGCCGAGGCGCTCGGCGAGCACCGCGGGCTTGGGCACCGCGAACACGTCGGCCGGCTTGTCGCGCAGGATGAGCCGCGCCTGCACGAGCGAGAGCAGGGCCGCCGCCCCGCCCGCCGCCAGGAGCACGATCGCGCCGACGGTGGAGCGGTGGGTCTGGGCCACGAGCACGTAGGTCAGCGCGATCATCATGGCGGCGTGCGAGAGCGGCCGCGTGGCCCGGGCGACGCGCTCGCCGGGCGCGAGCGGGACGGCGTCGGGCCGGGGACCTCGCAGCTCGCGGAGCGCTCGCAGGTGCATGCTCACCTGCACGCCGGCGAGCATCGCGAACGCACCGAGCGGCAGGCCGGCCGCGCCGCCGCCGAGCACGAGCGGCAGCGACAGCATCGCCACGCCGAGCGCGGCGAGCTCGATCTGGGCGAGCGGCCGGCGGCTGTTGGAGAGCCGCCGCAGGATCGGGATCGTGACGCGGCGATGCCAGCTGGAGCGCCCGGGCAGCCCCACGCGATCACCCTCGAGCACCAGCGTCTCGGCGCGCGCGAGGTCTTCTTCGTAGAGCACCCGCACCACGTCGCGCGGGCCCATGCCCTCGGGCCACGGCAGCTCCTCGGTGATGGGCAGGCTCGACGGCATCTGCTGCAGCTGGCCGCTGAACACCGCGGTGGGGCGGCCGGCCTCGTCGTAGAGGGTGTAGCGATCGCCGCTCTCGAGCGGGTGGGCGACCATCAGGCGCAGGAGCTCGGGGTGCACGCCGCTGCCCTCGTAGACGATGAGGGCCGGATGCTCGAGCGGCTCGCCGGTGGCCAGCTCCTGGCCGCCCGGGGGCTCGGCGCGGGTGCCCGCGCCCATCAACACGCCGGCGAAGCCCGCGTCGAGGGCCGCGCGGGCGAGCCGGTCGACGAGCGGGCGGCCGAGCACCGGGCGTCGCACGTCGAGCGTGGCCTCGGGGTCGGGGAGGATCACGAGCACCGGCGGGGGCACGTGGGCGTGGGCCTCGGCCTCCGCCATCTCGACGATCTCGAAGCCCTCGCGCATGCCCGCCGGGGGCAATCCTACCCGAATTTCGCGGGGCGCGCCCCCGCCGCTCCGCGGTCTACCTTCATGGGTGCTCGAGGTTGCGGCACGCGAGCTCGAGCTTGGCCTTGCACGCGCGGTCGAACGCCGCGCGTGCGCCCGCCGCGTCGCCATGGAGGTGCAGCGCGACGCCGAGGTCGTTGCACGCCGCCATGTCGTCGGCCTCGCACGCGGTGCGCAGCGGGGGCTCGGCCCGCGCGAGCGCGGCCTCGTCCGCACGCAGGCCGGCGGCCGCCAGCGCCAGCGCGCAGCCGTGGGGCAGCCCGGCCTCGCAGGCGGTAGTGGCATGGGTGAGCCGGCGTGGGTCGTCGGCCGGCAGCAGCGCCGCGTGATGCAGGCATGCCCGCGCTTCGCCGAGCTCGCATGCTCGCTCGTAGCGCCGGCTGGCCTCGGCGACGTCTTCCGCGATGCCCTGGGGCCGCAGGCCCCTCCACTCGGAGTCGAAGCGGGTGGTGCCGTCGGGGCGGGGCAGCTCGAGCATGAACGACACGTGGCCCATGAGCCAGTGGTGCAGCGAGCCCGCGAGCGCGCAGGCGGGCGCCTCGCCGGCGTCGCAGCGAGGGTCGAGGATCGCGAGGGCCTGCTGCGAGGTGATGGGATCGCGCTCGAGCACGGCGCAGCGAAAGCCGTCGCCTTGCTGGTAGGCCTCGACGCCGGCGGAGCGCGGAGGGGCCGGCAGCACGCGCAGGCAGGCCTCGATGGCCGGCACCACCCGCGCGTCGCGATCGGTCTCGGGCGCCAGCTCGCCGATGACCGGCATCGCGTGGACGAGCCGCTCGCGGCCGTCCTCCCCCTGCTCCACGTAGGCCACGTGCGTGCGACCGTCGGCGCCCCAGGCCACGCCCACCTCGGCGACGCGCAGGCCCTCGGCGACGATGGACGAGCTCCACGAGGGCTTGGACGAGCCTCCCGCTGCGCCGCAGACGGCCAGACGCAGCCGCCCCGGCGCGGGCTCGCTTCCCTCGGGGCGCTCGAAGTAGGCCGCGGCCACGCGGCCCGCACCGTCGAGGGCGAAGCCGAACGCGCCGAAGCGCTGGCCGGTGTCGGCATCGAGCGCGGGGCACGGGTTGCTCGGTGCGGCATGCCACAGCGTCCGGCCGTCGCGCGAGCGCTCGAGCTGGTGTGGGCCCGCGGCGCCCTGGACCTCGCGCACGTCGGACGAGGGACGCGGACACGGGCCGGGCTCGGCGGGCGTGGTGGCGACGCCGTCCCACGCGACGGCCGCGAGCGGACCCTCGAGGGCGCCGTGGGTCAGCACCACCGCGCTGCCCTCGCCCGCCTGCACGCACACGCGCCAGGCCGACGGCGTGAGCGGGAGCTCCACGCGCCACCCGTCGGCGCCGTGGCGCGCGAGCGCGATCGATTGCTGGCCCATGTAGAACGCGCGATCGCTGAGCGCCACCACGGGCTCACCCGCCGCGTCGACGATCACCGCGGGCGTACCGAGGTTGCCGGTGCCCGTCTCGACCAAGAGCGTCTGCCGCTGCCACGCCTTGGGCACCACCTCGGGCGCCTTGGACCACGGCGGCTGCCAGTTGGCGCACGCGAGCAGCCCTGCGCCGGCGACGAGGAGCGAGGGGATCACGAGGCGGCGGAGCGGGATCGAGGCGCGCATGGAGGCGCGGCATCGTAGCACTGCTGCGCGAGGTGTCGCCGCAGGTGCACGGCGTTGCATGGAGGATCGCGCCCGTCGATTGCAGCGGACGGCGCCGGATCACGCATCATCGCCGGGCGGCCGCAGCTCCACGAGCGTCGCGCCCCAGCTGCCCTCGCCATGGCCACCGAGCCGGTACGACGCCACGCCGGGGTGACGCTCGAGCAGCGCGTGCACGGTGCGACGTAGCGCGCCAGTGCCCTTGCCGTGCACGATCCGCAGCGCGAGGATCCCCTGCGCGCGGTGCTGCTCGATCGTCTCGAGCACCAGTGCCTTGACGTCCTTGGGCGAGAACGAGTGGAGATCGAGCTCGCCGTTCACCGGCATCTCCACCGGCGGCGGCTCGGGCGGGGCTTGCCCCCGGATTCCCGCCCACGGGGCCCACGGCAGCGGTCGCAGCTTGGCCTCGTCGATCGGCCGCGGCGGGCCGCGGTGATTGATCCGCTCCTCCACGCTCACCCGCGCCCACGGAGCCCGCAGACCCCCACCCTGCCGATCGAAGGTGAGCCACCGCCCCGGCGCGCCGAAGCACACCGTCGTGCGCCACGGCCGGTCGCGCACGTGCTCGACCACGAGCCGCGCGCGGCCCCACAGCGCGGCGGCCACGAGGTCGTGGGCCAGCGCGAGCGCGTCGGCGTCGTCGTCGGGATCGGGCTCGCGGCCGAAGCGACGCTGCCACGCACCCGCTCGCTCGTGCCGTGGGTCACCCGCCGGGTCGCCGAGCGCCACGATCACCGCGTCGTCCTCGGACCACACCGATACCGGCAAGCCATCGGTCGCCGCGGGCTCGATCTCCACCCGCTCGGCCTGCACGCGCACCGCGAACGCCGGCCCGCACGCCCGGGCCGTCTCGGCCACGGCCCGCAGCAACGCCAGCGCGGCCCCGTCCACTCCGAGGAGCCTGCCCCATCCCCACCGCGCCGTCGCGCGAAAACGCGGCCGGGACCGGCGACGGCCCGTTGGGCGCCACTTTCGCCCGACGGATCGCCTGGGGCATGCTTTGGGCACCTGGCAATGGACCCCCGCGAACCCACGGGCCCTCGTTCGACGACGGACGCGGAGACGATCGTCGAGGGCCCCGACGGTCGCCGGCTCATGCCCGAGGACGTCGACGAGACCGGCCTCGCCCCCGGCACCCGCCTCGGTCGCTACGTGGTGCTCGACGTGATCGGCTCGGGCGGCATGGGCCTCGTGCTCGCGGCTTACGATCCCGAGCTCAACCGCAAGGTCGCGCTCAAGCTCATGCGCCCGACCAAGCGCGACCGCCGACGCGAGCAGCGGGGCAAGGCCGGGCGGCTGCTGCAAGAAGCGCAGGCGCTCGCCAAGCTCGCACACCCCAACGTGATCACGGTCTACGACGTGGGCACCTGGGAGGACCGCGTGTTCGTGGCGATGGAGCTGGTGGAGGGCGACACGCTCAAGGGCTGGCTGCGCGCCAAGAAGCGGCGCTGGGACGAGGTGCTCGCGGCGTTCGTGCCGGCCGGGCGAGGCCTTGCGGCCGCGCACGCGGCGGGGCTGGTGCACCGCGACTTCAAGCCCGACAACGTGCTCATCGGCGACGACGGGCGCGTGCGCGTGATGGACTTCGGCCTGGCCGCGCCCGCGCCGGGCACCGACACCAGCGGCAGCATGGAGAGCCTCGACCTCATGGAGGCGGCGATGGCCAGCACGCGCCTGGCCGCGCCCGCGGGCGCCGACATGGCCGCGCCGCTCGTGTCCCAGACCGGCTCGGTGATGGGCACGCCGGCCTACATGGCGCCCGAGCAGCACGTGCGCAAGGCCACCGACCCGCGCAGCGACCAGTACAGCTTCTGCATCGCGCTCTACCAGGGGCTCTACGGCGCGCTGCCGTTCGACGGCGAGGACACGACGTCGCTCACGAGCCAGAAGCTCGCCAACACGATCGCCGAGCCACCCTCGGGCGCGAGCGTGCCGGGCTGGGTGCGTCGCGCGGTGCTGCGAGGCCTGCGGGCCGAGCGAGCCGAGCGCTGGCCATCGATGGATGCCTTGCTCGCCGAGCTCGAGAACGACCCCCGCGTGGCGCGGCGCAAGTGGCTCGGCATCGCGGGCGGCGTGCTCCTGGCCGGCGGCAGCCTCGGCACGGTGGTGGTGCTGCGCAGCCAACGACCCGAGGTGTGCCGCGGTGCCGAGGACGACCTGGCGGCGGTGTGGAACGACGAGCGCAAGGCGGCCGTGACGGCGGGCCTCGTCGCTGCGGCCGAGCCCGGCACCGACGCCGCATGGCTCGAGGAGGGCGCGGCCAAGGTCACGACGCTCGTCGACGGCTACGGCCAGGACTGGGTGGCGATGAGCACCGACGCGTGCGAGGCCACCTACGTGCGCGGCGAGCAGTCGGCGCGGCTCCTGGGCCAGCGCCGCGATTGCCTCGACCGGCGCCGCGCCGAGGTCGACGCGCTCGCGGAGATCCTCGCCGAGGCCACGCCGGCGGTGGCGCCCCAGGCGTTCGCGGCCGCGTCGTCGCTCAGCCCCTTGTCGCGCTGCGCCGACTCCGAGTCGCTGGCCGCCGCCGTCGACCCGCCCGAGACCGAGACGGACCAGCAGGCGGTGGCCGAGCTGCGGCGGTCGCTGGCGCGCGCGCAGATCCTCGACGCGGCCGGGCGCCACGACGAGGCCGATGCGCTGGCGCAGGAGCTGCTCGACAAGGCCCAGACGCTGGCATATGCCCCCGCCCAGGCCGAGGCGCGCTTCCATCTCGGGCGCATCAAGGCCAGCCGCGCCGACGCCAAGGCGGCCGAGGAGCAGCTCAGCGAGGCACACTGGCAGGCGTCGAGCGTCAAGCACGACACCGTCGCGGCCGCGGCCGCGAGCGCGCTGGTGGACGTGGTGGGCATCGACCTCGCGCGCCGCGACGAGGGCCTCGGCTGGGCGCGCCACGCCGAGGCGGCGTTCAAGCGCATCGGGCTCGGCGGCGTGGACGAGGCGGAGCTGCGCCAGCGCGTGGGCTCGATCCACGCGGCGAATGGGAGCTGGCTCGAGGCCGGCGAGTCGCTCGAGCAGGCCAAGGCGCTCTACGAGAAGCAGCCGCATCATGCGCTGGCGCTGGTGCGAACGCTACGGGAGCTCGCGGCGGTGCGCGCCGCGGAGGCGCGTTTCGACGAGGCGGACGCGCTGCTCGAGCAGGCGCGCGGGCTGGCGGAGACGGCGGCCGGTGCACGCCACCCGGAGGTCGCACAGGTGATCGCGGCGCAAGGTCGCGTGGCCGATGCCCAGGGGCGCACCGATGTAGCGCGGCAGCGGCTGGCCGAGGCGCTGGCACTGTATGAAGGCACGGTGGGGCCGCGGCATCCGCTGGTGGCGAGCATCCACGAGGATCTCGCACGCAGCCACGCTCGTACCGGCGAGCGCGCGGAGGCGGTGCGCGAGCAGCAGGCGGCGTACGAGATCCTGCACACGGCGCTGGGTGAGCACCCGGGGGTGGCGGAGGCCTTGTTCGCGCTCGGGAGCCTGCGCGCCGCGGCGGGGCAGCGCGAGGATGCGCGCCGCGACTGGGAGCAATCGCTCGCGCTGTGGGAGACCACGCGCGGCAAGGATCACCCTGCGCTCGCGTGGCCGCTCGAGCGCCTGGCCGCGCTCGACCTCGAGGACGGCAAGGCCAAGCTCGCGGTGGAGCGGCTCGAGCGGGCGGTCAAGGTGCGCGGGCGCAAGGGCCTGCCGCCCACGCTCTTGGCCGAGACCCACTTCGCGCTGGCCAAGGCGCTGCACCAGAGCGGTGAGGATCGTACGCGGGCGCAGGAGCTGGCTCGCAAGGCCCGCAAGACCTACGAGGCCGCCGGCCCTGCGGGCGCGAGCGCGGCGGCGACGATCGACGAGTGGCTCGCGACGGCAGGGCCCGAGGAGCCGGAGCAGCCGTAGGCTCCCGTGAGCCCGAGCCCCGCGGCCCGGTGGGCGGAGCGGCTCGAGGACCGCCGCGAGCACCCGTCGACGCCGCCAACTGCCCGTCAGCCCACGGCTTGCGACGACCGCTCACACCGTACGAGCGCTTGCGGTAGCCTGGCCGCCCCGCAGCGCCCGCGGCTTCGGGATGCTCGCGAAAGGCATCGCTCGGATGATGAAGACCTCGCTGCTCGTCCTCGCCTCGACCGCATGGCTGCTCGCTGCCTGTGACTCGGGTAGCACACCACCGCCACCCAGCCCTGCGACCCCTCCGCCCTCGTCGCAGTCGCCCGCGACCCCGGCCCCCGAGGCTGGTGCCGATGCCAAGGCCGATGCCAAGGTCGACGCGAAGACCGACACCAAGGTCGAAGCCGGGGCTGAAGCCGGGGCCGAAGCCGGGGCCGAAGCCGGCGCCGATACTCCCCCGCCCGACGCCAAGCCGCCGGTCGACGTGCCCAATGCCGCCTACTTCGTCGTGCGCGACAAGGGCATCGTCGCTCTCACCGATCAAGGCTTCATCACCGTCCCCGACAGCAACGCGTTCATCGCCGAGCTCCTGCATGGTGCCGACGGCCAGCTCTACGCTCAGACCTCGTCCGACATCATGCGGGTCGGGACCGCCGGAATGGTCTCGGTGGCCACGCTCGACTACGACGCGGTCGGCAGCGTCGCGGGCTTCGACGTGGGTGCCAAGGGCGAGATCTGGGTCGTCGGGACCAACGGCGTGTCCGAGCGCCGCGACGGCGCCTGGCACACGGAGAGCAAGAGCGCCATCGGGCTCAGCGAGGAATTCGCGGTGGGGATCGCCCTCGATTCCACCGGCGAGCCGTGGGCGGCCACCAGCAACCGCGCCGTGCATCGCACCGCTGGCAAGTGGGAGCCGGCTCCGGGCGCCCCCACCAAGTATCTGAGCCAGATGGGCCGCGGCCCCGACGGCGAGGTCTACCTGTCCACCTACGATCGGCTCTTTCGGCTCACGGGGACGCCGGGCAAGGTCAAGGTCAAGGTCGAGCAGTACGGGAGCCCGGGCGACTTCTCGTTCGCGCAATCCACCTTCGGCGCCGCCAAAGGCGGCCTCGAGAGCGCCGGGATCTTCCTCCCCGCCAGCGCGGCGGTGCTCTATCGCAAGAAGGATCTCTCGGTCGGCAACGTCTCCGCCGTGGCCGTCGACGAGCAAGCCCGGGTGTGGGTCGCGGGCGACGGCGGAGTGGCCATCGCCGGTCCCAGCAGCGAGCGTGTCGTGTGGCGCTCGGGCAGCATGGAGGCGATCGCCGGCCAGGTCTCGCACATCATCGTGCGGGGCAAGGGCCCGGTGCTGCCGGAGGCCGGCGCGATCAAGAAGGGTGGTCTACGCGGTCGCGTGACCAAGGGCGGCGCGGGCGTGGCCAACGTCACCATCGAGCTGTGCGAGAGCCCCTCGCTCATCTACACGCGCACCCCGTGCACCGGTGCCCCCACCCACCTGCGCGGCAAGACCGACGCCGAGGGCAACTTCGCCTTCGACGACGTGCCGCTCGGCGCCTACGGCATCGCCGTCAAGACGGGCCGCAAGTGGCAGATCACGCTGGGCGCCGCCCTCGGCACGGCGATGAAGGAAGGCGAGGCCTACGACATCGGCTCGGTGGCGCTCTCGGAGAAGTGAGCCTCGAGGCTCGCCCCGACGATCCGAGCCGCGGCTCAGTCAGTAGGAACAGTAGTTCGGGCAGAGCTGCACTTCCACGAAATCCCCGGCGCAGCTCATCGCATCTTCGGGCGCACAGCGCCCGGCGTAGGGCGACTGCGTGCGGCAGAGCTGCCCCAGCGGGCACTCGTCGTCGCTCTCCAGGCACCGGCAGCGGCCCGTGGTGGCGGCCGGGTTGTCCGGGCACATCGCCGTGATCTCGACCGACTCGCACTCCTGCCCCATGAAGCAGGCCGTATTGCAGCCGCCGCAGTTCAGCGGATCCGAGGAGATGTCGACGCACTGGCCGCCACAGCAGCGATTTGCCGCCGTGGCGCCGCACTCGGTGCCGTTGGGCACATCCGAATAGCTGCAGCCATCCTCCGTGCACTCGACCGTCTGGCACGGATTCTCGTTCGGGCACGTCGGGCCGGGCACGCAGTTGCCCATGCCATCGCAGTAGTCGCGCGGGGTGCAGGGATCGCCGTCCTCGCAGTGGGTCGTCGACCGCGACGGTGGGTACGCACAGCTGCCGTCGGGCTGGCACACGCCCGGTGACTCGTGGCAAGCCTCGTCCGGTGCATTGCAGATGACGAGCTCGGTGGGCACGCACCCACCGTTGGCGTCGCAGATCCCGCTCAGTGCACAGGGATCCTCGGGCTCGCACTCATCCCCCACCGGACATGCAGAGGGGGGCCCGGTCTCGTCGCTCGTGGCGGGCGGGTCGGCGCTCGACGACGACGGCGGCGGCGAAGTCGACGCCTCCGAGCCCGGATCGCCGCTGGTCCCGGTGCCATCTTCGAGCGGGACGCACGTGCCCGCGAGCTCGGGCGCGGCCAGCTCGCCGTACTCGAGACCCGACGCACAGCTCTCGTCATCGAAGGCGCAGTAGCCGGCGTCGGTACACACGCCCTGGCGCTCACCAGCCTGGCACTGCTCGTTCGACGCACACTGGAACACGCCCGGCGACGAGCAACCGAGCCCGATCACCGCGCCCACGAAGGCCGAGCCCAGCGCTGTCACGAGCCGTTGCACCACGCCATGGTCGCGCGTCTTCGCCGTAATTCCCACCGGTATCGGCCAATCGCGTGCGCCAGCAAGGCCTGGCACGCCCGCGCCCACGCCCGCGCCCACGCCCGCGCCCACGCCCGCGCCCGCGTCCGAGGCCTGGGGTTCGCAGCCTCATACGGCCGGGCAGCGCTCGGCGGCCTGCCGGGCACGGCGGCAGGTCTCCCCGGAGCGCGTGCACGCCTCGGCGTAGCGCGGCTGGCCGGGGTGCTCGGTGGCCAGCGTGCACATCCTGTCGCTCAGCGTGCAGATTTCGTCGGCGAGGCCGCGAATGCGATCGCAGCGCGAGGAGGCAGCGGCGTTCGGCTCGGTCGCGGCCGCCTTCTCGCGCTCGTCGTCGAGCTCCTCGAGCTCGGCCCACGCCGTATCGACGAGCGCGTGCAGGACCTCGAGCTCCTCGCCGGGATCGGCGTGCGCAGGTGGCTCGGCCTCCGCCTTCGGAGACATCGCGTCGGAACCCCCGGCTCCCCCCGCTGCGGCCGGCTCGGTCGGGGGCGGCCCGCTGGTGCCCGGCTTGTTCGTGGCCGAGCACGCAGCGAGCACCAGCGCCACGAGCCACGCGCTCGCGAGCGCGCCACGACGGCTCATGGGCTCTCCTGCAGCTCGCGCTCGAGCAGCTCGCTGTTCATCTGGAGCGCGGCTTCGTAGGCACCGAGCGCATCGTCGTCGCGGTCGAGCTGCTCGAGCACCTCGCCGCGCAGCGCGGTGAGGCGCGCGGTGAACGGGTTGGCATCCACGTCGCGAGCCTCGGCGCCGAGGCCCTCGTCGGCGAGCTCGAGCAGCGCCGTGGGCTCCACCGGCGAGACCTCGGGGTTGTCGAGGCGCAGCCGCAAGAGCCGGCCGTACACGTCGTGACGCAGCTGCACGCCCACGTCGCCGCCGGTCGCATGATCGGGCCATGACTGGCGGCGCAGCGCCTCGAGGGCCGCGATCGCCCCGGCCACGTCACCGCGCTCGATCAAGAGATCGACGCGGCGATGCTCCACGTCGAGAAGCTGGCCGAGCGCGACCACCACCTCGGGCTCGCGCGGCGAGAGGCGGCCGGCCTGTGCCAGGCCCACCAGCATCGCAAGCGCGCCGAGCAGCATGCCGAACGCGAGTGGGAGCAGTCCACGGGCGCGGCCTCGCCAGCGACCCGGGTGCTCGTGCGTAGTGCTCGTACGGATCATGGCGCACCTCCCATGGTGCGGCCGTCGGCGCGAATCGCCGAGGCCACCAGCTCGCCGCGCAGGCTGCTGCGCCCCTCGTCGATGCTACGCGCGACCTCGGCCCGGGCTCCGGGCTCGAGCATCGCGAACTGGGCCTCGATGGTGGCGGCCATGTCGCCGGGCTCGGACCCGCGCACCGGTGCGCGCACGGCCACCTGCCCGCCGCCATCCGGCGTGGTCCCGGGATCCGACACCACCACCACCACGAGCACCGCGGCTGCGGCGGCCGCCATCGCGCCCCCGAGCAGCCACGGCTGGCGAAGCCATGCACGCCAGCCCGCGACCGGTCGCGCCGCCTGCTCGACCTCGCCAAAGACGCGATCGAGCGCGGCATCATCGAGCGGCTGCGGGCCGCGGGCGTGTCGCAGCAGGTGGATGACGGCGAGCTCGTCGTCGACGCTGCCCTGCTCGCCCTCGGCCGCCTGCCCCGACCGCAGCGCGACCTCCCACTGCGGGTCGAGCACCGCGCCACGGCGGGCCTCGGTCGCGGGAGTGTCATCGGCAGACATGGTCGTCGTTCCTCTCTTGGCGGCTCGTTCCGGGGTGGACGCCTACGGCGTCCAAGAGCCTTGCTTGGCGGCTCGTTCCGGGGTGGACGCTCGCGGGGTCCGAAGGCCTCGCTTGGGTCCGCCCGTTCGCCGGCCGGAACGCCCGCTTCCGCAGAGGGCTTACACGCCCCCAGAATGCCGCTTGGGCCGCTCGGGCCGGCACCGCCACGAAATCCTTCATAGCTCACCTCGTAGGGCCACGCCGTGCTTTTCGCAGGCTTGCTTGAAGCTCTTGCAGGCTCGAAACAAGAGCACGTCGAGCGTGCCGATCTTCACATCGAGCAGCTCCGCGCACTCGTCGCGGCTGCGATCCTCGAGCAGCCGCAGCCGCAGCACCTGGGCATAGCGCGGGTTGAGCGTGTCGAGCACCTCCTCGATCCGCCCGCGCACCTGCTCGCGCTGCAGCTCCTCGTCGCCGGGCGTGTTGGCCGTGCCCCCGCCGAACGCGTCGACGTGCTCGGCGAACGCCCCGCGCAGCCGCTGCCGGCGCCCCGAGGCGCGCAACAGATCGCGCGCCTTGTTCTTGGCGAGCACCTTGAGCCACCCGTAGATCCCGGGCGGCTTCCAGCTGTAGCTCCCGAGCGCCCGGTTGGCGGCAAGGAACGTCTCGCGCAGGCAGTCCTCTGCGTCGTCGGCGTCGCCCAGCATCGGGATCAGCACGTAGCCGTAGAGCGTGCGCGCATAGGCGCGGTAGATCTGCTCGAACGCCCGGCGATCGCCCCCACGCGCCTGCGCGACGATGCGTTCCTCGTCGGGCAGGGTCTGCGGGCGTCCGCTCACGGCGCCGAGAGTATCGCGGGAGGCCCGAGCCGGCCAAAGGCGTCCGAAGGGCCGCTACGATGCGAGCCGCTCGTGCCCCGGCTCGACGCCCTCATCGCCCGCAACCTCCGGCTCTCGCGTCGCGACGTGACGCGGCTCTTGCGAGCCGGCCGCGTCAGCGACCCCGACGGCCAGCGGCTCGACGACGGCCGCGTACCGTGCCCGCCCGGCCAGGGCCCGCGGCAGGTGGTGGTGGACGGCCGGTCCCACGTGCTGCACCACCGGGTGAGCGTCCTCCAGCACAAGCCGCTCGGCGTCGTCACGGCCCACGACGATCCGCGGCACCCCACCGCCTACGCGCTCCTCCGCGAGGCCCCGCTCCACCGCGAGCTGCGGGCGGTGGGCCGGCTCGACCTCGACACCAGCGGCCTCTTGCTGTGGACCACCGACGGCACGCTGCTGCACCGCCTCACCCACCCGCGCTACGGCGTCCCGCGGGAGTACCACGTGGGGCTCGCCGGCGAGTTCGACGACCCACCCGCCGACCTGCGGCTCGACGACGGCCACGCCCCGCGCATCGCTGCGCTCGCGCGACGACCGGCCTCGGACATGCATCCCGCCCTGCGTCGCTCGGAGGCCGCCACCGTCCACGCCAGCATCACGCTCGGCACCGGCCGCTTCCACGAGGTGCGGAGGATCTTCGCGGCGCTCGGCACCGAGGTGCTCGACCTGTGCCGGGTGCGGTTCGGCGTGGTGGAGCTGCCGCCCGCGCTGCCGGCTGGCGACCACGTGCCGCTCGATCTGCACGCGCTGTTCCGCGGGCTCGACCCGCTGCCGCCGGAGCCGTGAGACCCGCTCGGTGCACGCGTGGTTTCGGAGGCCTCCCTACCGCCTCGTGAGGCTCGATCGCTCGACAGGCTCGCGAGCGCCGACGTAGGCTCGCAGCCATGCATGGATTCGCTCGCCGCATGCCCGCGGCTCGGATGCTCGCGTGCTCGGCCGTGCTGGCCGGCGCCTCCCTCCTGGCCTGCGACAAGCCCGATCCCGGCTCCGCGGACAAGGGCCCCACGGACGCGAAGACCGAGCCCGGCAAGACCGACCCCGGCAAGACCGACCCCGGCAAGACCGAGCCCGGCAAGACCGACCCCGGCAAGACCGACCCCGGCAAGACCGACGGCGTGGTCGCCGAGCCCGCCAAGCCCGAGGTGAAGCCCGATCCCCTGCCCCAGCCCCCCGACGGACCGCACCCGTTCGGCGCCCGCGATCTCGTCGCGCTCGATCGCCTCGGTGAGCACGTGGTCTCGCCCGATGGCGCCACGGTGGTGTTCGTGCGTCGCGTGCTCGACCACGCCACCGGCAAGCTCCGCGGCGATCTCTGGTCGATCCCCACCGCCGGCGGCATGCCGCACCGCATGACCGAGGACGACGCGAGCGAGAGCAACCCCCGCTTCTCACCCGACGGCAAGACGCTCTACTTCGTGTCCTCGCGCGGCGGCACGAACCAGGTGTGGCGCATGCCGGCCGGGGACGGCCCGGCCGAGGCGGTGACCGACCTGCCGCTGCCGGTGGCGAACCTCGAGCTCTCACCAGCCGGCGATCGCCTGGCGTTCACCATGGAGGTGTTCGTCGATTGCGACGACCTCGCGTGCACCAAGGCGCGGCTCGACGCGGCCGAGCGCGACCCGTCCAGCGGCCGTACCTACGACCAGCTGATGGTGCGCCACTGGGATCACTTCCGCGACGGCCGGCGATCGCACCTATTCACCATGCCCGTTACGGGTGGCACCCCGGTGGACCTGTCACAGGGCCAGGACGCCGACGTGCTCAGCCAGCCGTTCGGGGGCCCCGAGGAATACTGCTTCTCGCCCGACGGCGGCACGGTGATCTACACCGCCAAGGACGTCGGCCTCTCCGAGGCCTGGTCGACCAACTACGATCTCTTCGCGGTCCAAGCCGGCGGCGGGGAGCGACGCGTGCTCACCAACGACAACCCCGCGTGGGACACCACCCCGGTGTTCTCGCCCGACGGCAAGACGCTCGCGTGGCTCGCGATGGCCACCCCCGGCTACGAGGCCGACCGCTTCCGGATCAAGGTCCAGAGCTGGCCCGACGGCGAGGCGAGGACGCTGACCGAGACCTGGGATCGCTCGGCGGGCAGCCTGCGGTTCTCGCCCGACGGCGCGTCGCTGCTCGTCACCGCGCAGCAGCTCGGCCAGCTGGGCCTGTTCCGGGTGGCGCTGGCCGACGGCGCAGTCACGGATCTGTTCGTCGAGGGCAGCGTCGCCGCGCCGGTCTACGCGGGCGAGCAGATCGTGCTCGCGCTCGACGACCTCTCGCACCCCGCGGATCTCTGGACGCTGCCCGCCGCCGGCGGCGAGGCCACGCAGCTCACCCAGCTCAACCTCGAGCGCCTCGCCAACGTGAGCTTCGGCAAGGCCGAGCAATTCACGTTCGCCGGCTGGAAGGGCGAGACCGTGCACGGCTACGTGGTGCGCCCGCCCGGCTCCAAGGACGGCAATCTCCACCCCGCGGTGCTGCTCGTCCACGGCGGCCCGCAGGGCTCGTTCGGCAACCACTTCCACTATCGCTGGAACCCGCAGACCTACGCCGGGGCCGGCTACGCCGCCGTGATGATCGACTTCCACGGCTCCACCGGCTACGGCCAAGCGTTCACCGACTCGATCCAGGGCGACTGGGGCGGCAAGCCCCTCGAGGACCTCGAGAAGGGCCTCGCCGCCGCGATCGACCGCTACCCCTTCATCGACGGCGAGCGGGCGTGCGCGCTGGGGGCCTCGTACGGCGGCTTCATGATGAATTGGATCGCCGGAAAGTGGCCGGATCGCTTCCGCTGCCTCGTCAATCACGACGGCGTGTTCGACCAGCGCGCGATGTACTACTCCACCGAGGAGCTGTGGTTCCCCGAGCGCGAGCACGGTGCGCCCGAGTACCAGGACCCCAAGGCCTATGCCGCGTTCGACCCCGTGCGCTTCGTGAACGAGTGGCAGACGCCGATGCTGGTGATCCACGGATCGATGGACTACCGCGTGCCCGAGACCCAGGGCCTGGCCACGTTCACCGCGCTGCAGCGCCGCGGGATCCCCAGCCGCTACGTGTCGTTCCCCGAGGAGAACCACTGGGTGCTCGCGCCCGCCAACAGCCTGCAGTGGCACGCCGAGGTCGAGACCTGGCTCGCCCGCTGGCTGGCCGCGCCCAGCCCCACGCCTTGACCGGCTCGGGGGGCCGCAATGCCCCGGGAAGGTCTGGAGTGAAGGGCTGCGGCTCGCGCCCAACAACGCGTGTTCCACGCGATACGCGCGGAGGCTGACGTCGCGGCAGGAGCCACGACGCCACGGTTTCGAGCATGTGAGGGCCACGAAGCAGCCCGGGGGCGAGCTATGATGACCATCCCTCGGTTCCGGCCGAGGCGGCCCACCCGCCGTGACGAATCGGTCGGGGCCGGGCCATCGATCGCGCGGGGTAGAGAAACATCGCCCCGGTCCCCCTCGTTAGCCAGGAAGCAACCCCCGAGCGGCCGCCGTGAAACCGTCGAGCGACAACGCCTTCCAGGCCATCATGCAAGACCTGCGCAAGGAGCAGCGGGTCCGCCGGGCACACTTCCTGCCGGCGTTCTTGTTGGCCTCGGTGCTCGCGGTCGGCGTGCTGGTGTCGATGAAGGTGCGGCCCGACCTGCTCGAGCAGCCGCCCGCCCAGCTCGCGCTGCAGGGGGCGCTGTGGATCATGTGCCTCTTGGTGCTGCCCGCGGTCGGCGTGGGCCTGCTGTTCCCCGGTCGCTGGTCGCGGGTGGGCCTGGCCACCGGCGCGATCCTGCTCGCTGCCGCGGCGTCGACCGGTTGGCCGTTCACCGATCTCCACCACGGCGCCGAAGCGGGCCTCGATCGCTGCATGATGCTCGTGATGGGCACCGGCGTCATGCTGGTGCTCATCGGCTTCTTGAGCGGCGCGTTCGTGCAGCGCCGCGGGGTCGCGAGCGTGTTCTGGGTGGCGGCGGGCCTCACCCTCGTGGCGCTCAACGTGGTCACCTGGCACTGCCCGGCCTCGGGTCTGATGCATGTGCTGCCGAGCCACCTCGGTGGTGCGACCCTACTGATGGGCGTGGCGGTGGTGGTGGGCGTGCTCAGCCGCCGCCGCGGGGGCTAGTGCGGGTGAGCAGCGAGCCGGGGCCGGTGCTGGAGATCGCCGCGTCCGTGCCCGTGACCACCGCGGAGGGACCTGGGCGGCGCTTCGCGCTGTGGGTGCAGGGCTGCGCGCTGCGGTGCATCGGTTGCTGCAACCCGCGAATGCTCGCGCACGGCCGCGGCACCGTGGTGAGCGTGGCCTCGCTCTTGCGCGAGCTCGACGAGGCGCGGGAACGGCACGACCTCGAGGGGATCACGCTGCTCGGCGGGGAGCCGCTCGAGCAGCTTCCCGGCGTGACGGCCTTGTGCGAGGGCGCGGTGCGGCGTGGCCTCGGCGTGCTGGTGTTCAGCGGGTATCGCCTCGAGGAGGCGCGGGCGCTGCCGGGATTCGAAGCGCTGTGGCCCCACGTGGACACGCTGGTCGACGGCCGCTACGAGGCCGGTCGGCCGGAGCCGCGGCCCGAGCACGGGGGGCGGCGCTTCATTGGATCGTCGAATCAAGCGCTGCGCCACCGCAGCGATCGCTACCGCGATCCTGCGCTGTGGCATGGTGCGCCGCGGATCGAGGTGCAGCTCGATCGCGACGGAGGCTTGTCGATCCACGGCGAGCCGGGAACGCTGGGGGAGCTGCTGCACGCGCTCGAAAACGCGCGCTGATCGAACGATCCATCGTACGATGCGCGCATGGCCGAAGAACCGCGCCCGTGGGCCTGGCTGCTCAAGACCGAGCCCGACACGTTCTCGATCGACGATCTGCACAAGAAGGGCCAGGCGCCGTGGGACGGCGTGCGGAATTTCTCCGCCAGGAATCGACTGCGCGAGATGGTCGTGGGGGAGCTCGCGCTCGTGTACCACTCGAGCACCAAGCCGACCGCGGTGGTGGGGATCGCCCGGGTGTGCCGCGAGGCGTATCCCGATCCGAGCCAGCACGACCCGAAGAGCGAGTACTACGACGCGAAGAGCGATCCCGCCAAGCCGCGGTGGTCGATGGTCGACGTGGAGTACGTCGCACACCTGCCGAGGGCGGTGACGCTGGAGGAGATCAAGCAGGTGCCGGCGCTGAAGGAGATGGTGCTGGTGAAGCGGCCGAGATTGTCGGTGCAGGCGGTGACGCGGGGGGAGCTGGAGACGCTGGTGGCGATGGGAGGTGGGGTGCTGCCGGCGGCAGGCACATCGGAGACGAAGGCGGCGGCAAGGGCGAAGCCGACGATGGAGGTGGCCGGAGTGGCGAAGACCGCGACGAAGTCCAAGCCAACCAAGGCGAAGAAGTCCACGGCGAAGCCCAAAGCGGCCAAGGGCAAGCGCTAACCGGACCGCAGCTAGCGCGTGCTACGCTGGGGAAGCAACCGCCATGATCAAGAAGATCCGCATCGAGAGCTTCCGGTGCATCCAAGACGTGGAGATGGACCTCGAGCCGCTGACGGTGCTGGTGGGACCCAACGCGAGCGGGAAGAGCACGGTGCTCGCGGCGCTCGCTGGAGACGATTTCCTCCCTCAAGAAGATGGTGGTTTGCCGCGCAGCTCGGGCAGCATCTACTGGCACGATCATGAAGGAGTCGGTTATCTCTACCCCCGGCCCATTCGACGGATCCCAGGTAGGGGCCCAACGCCCAGCCGGGAGCCACCAGGGGCGTGGGTCTTTCAGCTCGATCTGAAAGCGATGCGGGAGCCCAATCAAGTCGAGCACGCGCCGATGCTCGCGGAAGACGGAGCCAACCTCGCCAACGCATTCGCGACACTGTCTCGGCGGGAGCAAGCAGCCGTTGCCGCGGATCTGGCTCGCCTCGTAGACGTACTGGCGGACGTGAACGTTCGTCCATTGGAGGCTGGCGCGCATCGCTTGATCTTCCAAGACCGCTGGAACGAGAAGCGCTGGTTCGAGCCTCACCAGGTGTCGGATGGCACCATGCTCGTGCTCGCCTTCCTCGTACTTCAGCACCAGGGCAAACGTCCCCCCATCCTCTGCATCGAGGAGCCCGAGCGAGGCCTGCACCCGTACCTCCTCAGTCAGATCATCGACCTGCTCCGTGCGATCTCCCAGGGCAAATACGGCCCGGCGACGCAGATCGTGCTCGCAACACAATCTGCCGAGTTGCTCGACCACGTGCAGCCCCACGAGGTTCGGTTCCTCGAGCGCGATGCCGAAGGCGGCGTCCAGGTCCGTACCGCGCCCGTCGACGACGAAGCGTGGGCAAATGCAATCCACGAATACGAGAACTCCGTCGGTCAAATGTGGCTTTCAGGCAGTCTGGGTGGGGTTCCCGGGGCGCAGTAGCAATGCGTGTGGTGCTCTACGCAGAAGGTGCAGGCGATGCCCCAACCATGGGGTTGCCGCAGCACCCGGACGCCGAGTTACAGGCGGCGCATCTCGGCCCAGCGCATCACCTCGTGTTGCGTTGCCTCTGCGAGGGCACGCGTCTTCCCGTCGCAGCCGTTCGCTTTCGCTCGCCACTGCGCCACCGCGGCAGGATTGCGGTGGGCAGTGACTTGATACACTCCAAGGTTCTACGCCAGCTCCTCACGTGGCCGCGAGTCGACTCGCGACCCGACCTCGCGGTGGTGCTCGTGGACGAGGACGGCGACGCCGGACGACGTGCCCGTCTGGAAGCAATCGTGAGCGATCTGCCCGTGCGCATAGTCGTGGGTGTCGCGGTACGCGAGCTCGAGGCCTGGCTCCTGACCGACGTGGCAGCGGTCGGCGCTCGCTCGTATAGCGTGCGAGCCTCCTGGTGCTCGCCCTGCGAATCCACCAGCGCGCCCAGGTTGGTGAGCGGAGCGGCCATGTTGGGGTGATCGGGTCCCAACGCTTTCTCGAGGATCGCCAGCGCTCGCTCGTGGTAGCCGCGCGCTTCCTCGTACTTTCCTTGCAGCTGCGCCACCGCGCCCAGGTTGTCGAGCAACCCCCCCACCTCGGGGTGGTCGGGTCCCAGCACCTTCTCGTAGAGGACCAGCGCTTGCTCGAGGTCGTCGCGCGCCTCGTCGTGCTTGCCCTCCGAGCTCGCCATGACGCCCAGATCCTTGAAGTAGCCCGCGCGGGCCGAGTCGGTCCCGGCTGCCCGAGACATGGGCTCGGCGTGCTTGGCCCAGCTCCGTGCCTCGTCGTGGCGAGCGAGCCCCTCGCCGAAGGTGAACACCAGATTCGACGAGGCGGCCGCCGCCTCGCCCATCATGCGTCGAGCCACCGCCGCGGTGTATGCCTGCTGCAGCGCGTCCACGGCCTTTTGGAGCTCACCAGTCCGCAGTAGGAGCCGTCCCTGCTGCAGCCACGCTCGAGCCATCAGCGGCTCGTAGTCGAGCGCCGTGGCCTCCGCCACCACCTCGTCGGCCAGCCGTAGCCCCTCGTCGTACCGCCCGGCGTTCCCCTTGGCCACCGCCGCCAGTAGCTGCTCGTCCAGCGCCGCCACCTGCTCCGCCACCGTCGGGTCCTCGGGCGGCGGCACCTCGGCCTGCAGCGCCTCCACGTCCGCACAGCGCTCGAGGCCCGGCAGGCTCGTCACTGCTCGCACGGCGTTCCGCACCACCGTCGCATCCGCCCGCGATAGCTCGTCCACCGTCGCCCGCAGCTGCTGCCTTCGCTCGCGCAGGCAGCCCATGCGCAGGCTCATCTCCTCTTCGCTCTGCTCGCTGCGCACGCGGGTCGCCTCGCAGGCCTCGGTGTGCTCGGCGGCCCACGCCTCGGCATACTCGTCGAGCCGCGTCTCCACCCGCTGCCACGTGCCAGGGGCGTACGAGAGCTCGGTGCCGAGGATCGCGGCCTGCACCGCTTGCCGGCGCGGCTCGTCCCACACCCCATCGAGCTGCCCTCGTGCGCCGGTACAGCGGCTCCACCACTCCATCGCCTGCGTGACCCCGAGCCCGCCCCCGAGCCCCACGAGCCCCACGCCCACGCCGAGCGCCAGCCAGCGCCATCGCCGGGGAGCAACCAAACGCTCGAGCGCCTCGAGCAGCGTCTCCATCGCGGGCCAGCGCTCCGCGGGGTCGACCGCCAGCCCCCGCAGCAGCAGCTTGCGCAGCGCCACGGGCACGTCGCTGCCCTTCGGCGCCGGACGAACCGCGCCGCTGCGCATCGACACCATGAGCGCCATCATCGAGCTGCCGTCGTACGGTCGCTCGCCGTACACCGCTTCGAACAGCGACACGCAGAAGCTGAATTGATCGCTGCGCGCGTCCACCTCGCCTCCGGTCATCTGCTCCGGTGGCATGTACGCCGGCGTGCCCAGCACCGTCCCCGTCTCGGTCAGCGCGGCCTCGAGCGACGTCTCGGGGGCATCCGCGTGCTCACGCAGGCTCGTGCGTGCCTCGTCGTCGACCTCGTCGCCCTGCCGCGCGAGCCCGAAGTCCAGCACCCGCGGTCGCCCCTTCTCGTCGATGATCGCGTTGCCCGGCTTGAAGTCCCGGTGCACCAATCCTCCCTCGTGCGCCGCGGCCAGCCCGGCACCGAGCGACACGAACAGCTCTACGCACGCCCGCCAGCCCGGTCGCGGTGCTTGCTGCATCCACTCCTTGAGGGTCGTGCCCTTGACGAGCTCCATCGCCACGAACGTCTGCCCCTCGACCTCCCCCACCTCGTAGACCTGCACCACGTTGGGATGCGATAGCCTCGCCATCGCCTGTGCCTCCCGCCGCAGGCGCTGCGCGTACTGCTCGTCGAGCCCCTGGTGCAGCACCTTGAGCGCCACCGGTCGATCGAGCTCGCGGTCGTAGGCCCGCAGGACCACTCCCATTCCACCCTGTCCCAGGCGGTCGAGCACCACGTAGCGGCCGAGCGTGCGCGGCTCCGCCGCGTGCTGGAGCTGCACGGTCATCGGCGATCGCTCCCCTCCACGCGACGCATGCCGAGCGTGCGCTCGAAGCCCTCGACGATCTCTGCTCCGCGCGAGCGCTCGCGCGACCAGACGAACGCACGAAGTAGGCCGCTCTGCCGCTCGAGATAGACCCGGGTCGCACCGCGCGTCCGCTCGAAGCAAGCACCGCCGGGTCCCGAGAACCACTGGCGCTCGAAGCCCAGCGACTCGAGCAAGGGATCGGCGGCGTCGAGCTCGAGGCCGGCGGTGAGCTGCGGACCATCGGCCCAGTAGGCGGTGAGCCAGCCGCACCGGTAGATGTGGTGCGCGAACGATGACGAGTCGATTGGCTCCGGCTCGTCGCCATCCCACGAGGCGACCGCGGGCGGGGTGTCGCGATCTTCGTAGACCAGGATCATCGCGGGCGAGATGGCGGGCGTGACGATGACGACACCCTGCTCGGGCCGCTCCGATGCGGTGGCGTAGAAACCCATGAGGCGTGCGAGCGCCGACGAGCCGTCGCGACCGAGGAAGAGGCGTGCGGGCTCGACCCCGAACTCCCGCAGGTAGCCGCGATAGAGCGGCGGCAGCGGCCAGCCGACCATGTCGGCGAAGCGCTCGATGTCATCAGGGGCCGCCCCGCGTCGAAAGTCGATGCACACGCCCGCCCCGCGCCGCTCGATGAACGCGACGAGCTCGGTGATGTCTTCGAGCGTGTCAGGGGGTGCGGTCATGCTGCTCACGGACTAGACCCCACGCAGGATCCAAAGGCCCAGCGTCTCGTTGTAGAACGCGGCGCCGGCCTCGGTGCTCCCCGGCGCCCCCGGCAGTTCGAACGGCTCGAACGCGGCGTGGGGCACCGGATCGAAGAACTCGAAGCAGTACCCCGTATCCTGCAGGTATACGCTGCCGTCGGCCAGGAAGGCCGCGTAGGGCCCGATCTCGCCGGCCACACCGCATAGCTGCATGATGTCGCCCTGCGCCCAACCCTCGGCGTTGCTCACGTCGAGCCACGCGGCCTGCATCGCCGTGCGCGAGGGCGCGGCGGGGCCGTCCCACGCCGCCCCGAAGTCGGTGGTCGACTCGACGAACGTGAACGACTGCGCGTCGATGTCGTAGTCATAGCTGTACGCGGTGGATGCGGAGACGAGCAGCACTCCTTCGACTCCTGGCGATCCTCCGAACATCTCGCCCCAGTACGACGGAATCGAGTACGCGACGAGGATCTCGTCGTCGCCCAGCTCGGGCAGCGCCTCGCTGCGGTTCTCGCTGCGGATCCACAGCCGTGACGCGAGATCCACGACGTGGAGGCGGGTGTCGGTGACGATGATGCCCTCGAGCTCGGATTCCACGTCGAACGCCGCGCGCACGGGCTCGGTCGGGGCGAGCGTGGAATCGACGTCGAGCGCCTCGGCGACCCACTGGCCGCTGCCGGGCGTCAAGATCCACGCCGTGCAGGCCGCGGGGTCCTCGTCGCAGCTCGCCGACGACGCCGTGGTCGAGCCAGAGTCGTCGGGGTCCTCGGTCGTGCCGCCCGAGTCGACGATCTCGGTCATGGCTGAGGTCGGGTCCGGAGCGCTCGTGGAGGGCTCGGTGCCGGTCGAGGCCATGGCGGTCGTTCCACCGTCACCAAGCGAGGCGACGGTCGTTCGCGGATCCTCGCTGCCGCTCGCACAGCCGAGCGATACCGCGAGCACGAGCACGAGCGCGACGCTCTGGGGTGAGCCTTGCCGAGGATTGTGGTTCCGCACGCCTACCATCATAGCGCCGACATGGTCGCCGATCCGTGGCGCGATTACGGGCCAAGAGCTTCGCTATGATCGCACGATGCGATGGCCTGGCCTGACCCTCTGCCTCTGCTCTCTGGCCGCGCTCTCGGCCTGCGGTGACGATGGCACGAACCCCGCGGACGGCTCGGGGAGCGGTGACGAAACGGGCTCCACCGGCCCAACCACGAGCCCGACCACCTCGCCGGAAGACACCACCGTGGGCACCGGCACCGACTCGAGCACGGGCTCGACGACGGCCGCCACCGAGAGCCTGGACACCTCCGGCTCGAGCTCCACCACAGGAGAGCTCGGCGAGGGCTGCATCGTTCACGTCGACGCCGCCAACGGCAACGACGCGGCATGGGGCGGTAGCTGGGCCGGAGCCGTGCGCACGCTACAGACCGGGCTGTCGCTCGCCGCCGAATACGAATGCGACGTATGGGTGGCCGCGGGCACCTACTACCCGTCGGAGGTCGACGACCCCGCCGCGAGCTTCGTGCTGTTCCCCGGCGCACGCGTCTACGGCGGCTTCGCGGGCGACGAGACTGCTGTGGACGAGCGCGACTGGCTCGCCAACGTCACCGTGCTGAGCGGCGACATCGGAGTGCCCGGCGCGATCGACGACGACTCGCTGCACGTGGTCACCGGGGCCGACGGCGCGCTGCTCGATGGCCTGACCGTCACCCGTGGCCACGCGCGCGCCGAGCTCGGTGCATACGACGGCGGCGGGCTCTGGCTGATGGATGGCGCGATGCAGCTCGTCCACTGCACGTTCGAGGACAACCGCGCCAGCGACGGCCTGGGGCTGGTCGGCGACATCGGTGGCGTGGGCGGAAGCGGCGGAGGCGTGTTCGCGATCGGGAGCCTGGTCGTCGACGATTGCACGTTCGTCGGCAACGTCGCGGGCTCCGGCGTCTTCGGTCCCAACATTGGCGGCCCCGGAGGCTCGGGCGGGGCGATCTTCGTCAACGGCTCGCTCGAGGTCCGAGGCAGCACCTTCACGAGCAACGTCGCGGGCGCGGGGGGCCCGGGCAACAACCTCGGGGGGCCGGCAGGCTCGGGAGGAGCGATCTTCACCAACGGGCTCGGGCTAACGGTGTCGGGCTCCACCTTCAGTGGCAACGTCGCGGGCGCGGGTGGCTCGGGCGAGAACGTCGGCGGACCGGCAGGCGGAGGCGGAGCCATCTTCGCCGGCGGCACCACGCTCGAGGTGCACGGCTCGACGTTCACGGGCAACGACGGGGGCGCGGGTGGTTCCAGCGCCAGCCTGGGAGGAGGGGCCAACGGTGCCGGAGCCGTGTACGGCTTCACCACCGAGGGCCTGGTCGTCGAGGGCTGCCTGTTCGAAGGCAACTCGGCCGGCCTCGGTGGGCCCGCACCGACCCCGGGAGGAGCTGGAGCAGGCGGAGCGATGATCGTCAGGAGCAACGGCGCAGCTCCGCTGCTCGTCGCCCACAACCTCTTCGTCGACAACGACGCGGGGCCAGTGGATGCCAACGGCGTGGGCGGGGCGCTGTTCGTCAGCTCGAGCTATACCGACGTACCGCAGGGCGAGGTGCTCGTGATGGGCAACGTGATCGTGGGCAACCGCGCGAGCGTGGGCGGTGGGATCTCGATGCGGTCCAAGGGCTCGGCCGCGCAGGCCATCGTCTCGTGCTCGATTGCCGACAACGAGGCCTTCATCGGCGGTGGGCTCTGGTACCAGAGCCTCGATCCCGAGGGCATGGTGGGCTCCACCCTCGCCGACTCGATCGTGTGGGGGAACACCGCGTCTACGGGGCCGCAGATCTGGGTCAGCCAGGGGTTCATCGGCGATCCGATCGTCCCGCTCACGATGTCGAGCACCGACATCCAGGGCGGCTGCGTCGAGGACATGAGCGGGACGCTGCTGTGCGGCGCGGGCAACCTCGACGTCGATCCCGACTTCGTCGACGTGGCCGCGGGGGATCTGCGGCTCTCGGCTGGATCGGCGGTGCAAGACCAGGGCAGCGATGCGTGGCTCCCTGCGGACCTGCTCGACCTCGACGCCGACGGCGACGCGCTCGAGCCGTGGTCGCTCGATCCCGACGGCAATGCGCGTAGCTCGGGCCTCGCGGTGGATCTCGGCGCCTACGAGCTGCCGTAGCGCAGCCGCTCGATCCCCGCGAGCATCCTCGTCCGTCGCTCGCTCGGCATGAACGAGTGCTCGATCGAGGCCACGGCCAGCTCCCGCACCCGCTCCCTGCCCCACCCGAACGCCTCCGCCGCGCGCACGTACTCCTGCACCAGGTCCGTGTCGAACAGCGGCGGATCATCGCTCCCGAGGCTCACGCGCAGCCCCGCGTCCATCAACCGCGGCAGCGGATGCTCCTCGAACGAGCGCACGACCCCGAGCCGCACGTTGCTGCTCGGGCACACCTCCAGCGCAATCCCGTGGTCCCGCAGATGCTCCACCAGCGCCGGATCTTCCAGGCACCGCACACCATGCCCGATCCGCTCCGCCCCCAGCTCCCGCACCACCTCCCAGATCCGCTCCGCCCCTGCGAGCTCTCCCGCGTGCGGCAGCACGTGCAGCCCTTCGGCCTTCGCCCGCGCGAACGTCTCCCGCAGCGGCGCGATCGCATGCGGCCGATCCTCGGGCCCCGCGAGCCCGAGCCCCACCACTGCACCGCCATCCACCCGCTCCATCGCCCGCGCGAACCCCAGCGTGGGCTGGGCCTGCTCCGGAAAGATCCTCACCACGTCGAACACCCAGCGCACGAGCACGTCGTGCCGCTCGAGCACCTTCTTCCGCCCCGCCCTCAGCCCCTCGAGCATTGCTTCATCCGGCACCCCGCGGCTCCGGTGCAGCGACGGCGTGAACGTGACCTCCGCATACCCCACCCCTTGCGCCTCGAGCCCCGCCCCGAGCGCCTCCACGATCTCGCAGAAGTCCTCCGCCTCCCGCATGCACGACGCGATCGCCATGTAGAGCCGCAAGAACCCGCTGAAGTCCGTGAACGGAAACGCCTGCCGCACGTCCGCGGCCTCGTCCTCGAGATCTCCGACTCCCGGCAGCACGACCCCCCGCCGCCGAGCGAGCCGGCGCGCCAGGCCCGGGGTCACCGAGCCCTCGAGGTGCAGGTGCAGCTCGGCCTTGGGCAAGGCCCGAACGAACGCAGCGAGGTCGGTCATGCGCGCTCGACAGCCTAGCCCAAACCACCACGCCGCTCCGATCCTTCGAGTGGCGGCCGTTCTTGCCGCTGCACACGCCTGCTCCCGCGTTCGCTATCGTGGAGCCCATGCGCAGCAAAGCGACGCCCGTGCTCGCCTCGTCTCCGATCGCGCTCGTGGTCGTGCTCCTTGCCGGCTGCGGCGGTGAGGGACCCGAGGGACCGGCCGCGGCCGACGGCTCGACCAGCGGCGAAGGCAGCACGAGCCCCACGGTCGCCGCCGACACCACCTTCAGCAATCAGCCGATCGTGTTCCCGCCGATCGACTGACGACGTCGAAGTGGCTGGCGACGAGCTCCCCGACCACGACGAGTCGCTGGACGACGACGCCAACTTCCGTCTGCTCGTCGGCGCCAACATCACCTGGCCGAAGGGCGTGCGACCATCACCTCGCGAGACCCCTCAGGATCTGCGCGCTGCGAACGTGGACGCTGCACGTCTTGGTGGGCCCGAACAGCGACGTCCACACCGCGTATCCGACGAGCGCATGGAGGACGCCCTCGGAGAGCGCACGCACGCTGCGGGACCCGCGAGTCACCGCGATGTTGGCGTCGAGCAGCCGGAGCCACTCTTCCCAGGCGTGCGCCTTCTCGGCGAGGCCATCGGTCGCGACGGCGGCCAGCTCGCCCGAGAGCGAGAGCTTGAGCAGCGCGCGGACCATGGGGTCCGAGTCGGCGCGCTCCATGAAGCGCTCGATGAACGCCCGGATCGCAGCCTCGCCGCCTCCGGCCCGCAGCGGCTCGAGCACCGGCGCCATGGTGGAGCTCCATCGCTCCTTCAGCACGCACGAGAGCAGCGGGGGCTTGCCGTCGAAGTGGTGGTAGAGCGCCCCGCGGGTCACCCCCGCCCGACGGGCGACCTCCTCGAGCCGAGCCGCGTGCACGCCCTGCTCCGCGAACACCAGCAGGGCCGCGTCGAGGATCGCGGACCGCGTCATCCAGGCCTCGTCGGCGGTCCTACGTGGCATGGAGGACCGGGAGGCGGCTGGCGACGTCGCCGGCCGTACGCGCGAACCAGAACTGGCAGCGGCTGGAGGTGGCGAAGGTGCACGGCCGAACGAAGCAGATCCCGTGGCGCTCGCGATCGATCGCGTCGATCCAGTTGAGATCGAACCGACACAGGATCGGCTGCAGCACGGTGCGCCCGCAGGCGCGGAGCACCTCGTGGAACAGGCACCGGTCGATCTGCAGGACGTAGCCCGCGTCGTCGTCGATCAAGCGGGAGCGCGCGAACGAGGGTCCGAGGTAGTCGTGCTCGCGCTCCTTGGAGACATCGACGAGCGCGCGAAAGGCATCGTCGCTGCCGTCGAGCAGCTGCCGCGTGCCCTCCACGACGTAGCTCCGCAGCGGCTGGTTGAGGCACTCGTCGACGAGCCGCATGGCCCGCTCGCGGCCCATGACGGGCTCCCCGACGTCGAACAGGGCGACGGCCAGGAGGGTGAACTCGACGTTGGCCTCGTCGAGCGCGTTCTCGACCAGGTGCCGACACTGCGCCCGCCGCAGCTCGAGGCGCGCTCGCACGGCGGCCTCGACGTCGTCGGGCAGCCCGGCGGTCGCGATCGACGAGCGCAGGGCGTCGTAGAACCCACGCTCGATATAGGCGATCGATTCGCTTGGATCGTTCATGGAACATACATACGTTCATGAACGTATGTTGTCAAGCCATCAGCCATCCATGGCCTCGAGCACGCCATGCTCGCCCGGGCCGACGGCATCACGAGCCGCTCGGCAGCGACGTCGGTCATGCGTCCACCGAGCCCGGCTTCGAAAGCTTGCTACCCTCGTGCCCCATGGCCGAGGCGATCGAGGCAGCGCCCACGGATCGCGAGATCCCTGCGCTGTGGGCCCTGGTGCCCGTGCTGGCGCTGGTGAGCCTCTTGTTCCTGGTGCTCGTGGCCCTGCCCCGCCTCGAGCCCGGCTTCGAAGGCACCGGGCACCTGCCGCTCCTGGCCTCGGCCGCGGTGGCGGCCGTCGTGGCCCGCCGCTTCGGCCACCGCTGGGAGGCGCTCGAGCTCGCGATCGTGGAGGCGATCCGCCTGGCCATGCCGGCGATCCTGATCCTGCTGGTCATCGGCATGCTGATGGGCACGTGGCTCGCGGGCGGCATCGTCCCCGCGCTCATCCACTGGGGCCTGATGCTGCTCTCGCCGAGCTGGTTCCTGCCCACGGCGTGCGCAGTGTGCTCGGCGGTGAGCCTGGTGAGCGGCTCGTCGTGGTCGACGGCGGGCACCGTGGGCCTGGCGATGATCGGGATCGGTGGCGCGATGGGCATCGACCCCGCGATGACGGCGGGCGCGGTGGTGAGCGGCGCGTACTTCGGCGACAAGCTCTCGCCGATGTCCGACACCACCAACCTCGCGCCGGCGATGGCGGGCACCGACCTGTTCACGCACATCCGCCATCAGACGCTGACCACGGGCCCCGCGTGGCTCTTGGCCATGATCGGCTACACGATCCTCGGCACCACGCTCACCCCCGACACCTCGGCCGCGTCGATGGGCGGGATCGGCGAGGCGATCGAGGCCAACTTCCACCCGGGCCTCTTGCACCTCGTGCCGCTCGTGCTCGTGGTGGGCCTGGTGCTGCGCCGCATGCCCGCGCTGCCGGTGCTGCTGCTCGGCGTGGCGCTCGGCGGCGCGGTGGCGATGGTGGTGGAGGGCTCGACGCTCGGCGCGGTGCTCGGCGCCGCGATGAACGGCTACAAGGCGGCCACCGGCGACCCGGCGGTGGACCAGCTCTTGAGCAGCGGCGGCATGTCGAGCATGAGCAACACGGTGACGCTGGTGCTGTGCGCCATGAGCTTCGGCGGGATCATGGAGGGCACGGGGATGCTCCAGGTGCTCGCGGCGCGGCTCCTGCGGCTGGCCAAGGGCACGGGGTCGCTGGTGGCCACCACCGTGCTCACCTCCGTGGGGCTCAACGTGGTCTCGGGCGACCAGTACATCGCGATCGTGGTCCCGGGGCGCATGTACGCGGCGACCTATCGCGAGCGCGGCCTGCACCCCAAGAACCTCAGCCGCGCGCTCGAGGACGGCGGCACGATGACCTCGCCGCTCGTGCCGTGGAACACCTGCGGCGCGTTCATGGCCGCCACGCTCATGGTGCCCACCGGGGCCTACTTCGCCTACGCGTTCCTCAACCTGCTCAACCCGCTGATCTCGATCCTCTACGCGGTGATGGGCTGGACGATCGCACCGCTCGACGCCAAGCCGCCCGCCGCAGAGGCGCCCGCTACCCGCTCCGAGCCCAGCACCTGAGCCGCAGGCTCACGCCTGGGGTATGCACAGCACGTCGCCGCGCGTCGACGCGACCAGCTCGAGGGTCTGGTCGATGAGATCTTGCTCGATTCCGAGCTCGGCCAGCGTCTGCTCGAGATAGTTCACGATCGTCTCGAAGTGCTCGTCGCCGAGACCGTCACGAACCAGGCGCTCGTGGGCGGTGCGGAGGTCCTTGCCCGTGTACTCGTGCGGCCCGCCCATCGCCATGGTCATGAACGCGACGAACTTCTTGGCCTGGGCCTCGATGTTGAGGCCCTTGAAGAACGGCGCCAGCGTTGGATCGGCGATCACCTTCTCGTAGAAACGAAGGGTCGCGGAGTTCACTGCCGCCGCGCCGCCGAGGAGCTCGTAGAGCTTGCTGCCCACTGCGCGCATGCTATCGCGGGTCGCGCGACGCGTCAGCCGGGCCAACGGGCAAAACCCCTTATCACCCACGTAAAACGGCCGCAGATGGCCTTTTCGGCCGCATCTGCGCTCATCGCACCACGCCGCAGGGGTTCTCCGGGGTGGGGGTACAGCCCTCGCAATCCCAACCAAACGCGTCGAGCAGCACGAGGGTGTCGAGCTCCTCGTCTCCCATGTCGAACAAGGCGACCGTCAGCTCGAGCAGCTCGTGTGGGGCGGCCGATCCCTTGATCGTGGACCAGCCCGTGGCGCCTCCGTCGCCGTTGCGCGTGGCTGCGAAGCCGGTGCCATCGAGCTCCAGATCGATCCCCTGGTATGTCACCGGCCATAGCCCGCTGACCGTGCAGGGCTCCTCGTCCACGAGGCAGAGGTTGCCCACGTAGGTCTCGCTCTGGTTCCACACCACGAGCATGTCGTTGAAGGTCGTGCCTACCGACTCCGGATACTCCTCGGAGAACCATGCGAAGTCGAGGGTGTAGCCGTGAGTGCCACCGGGCACCTCGGTCCGCAGCTGGAACCACAGGAGATCATAGGCCGCGCTGCCGCCCGAGAGCCACTGGCCCCACAGCGTGTCGGAGCAATCGCCCACGCCGTCGCAGCCTATGAACGGCACGCCGCCGCTGCCCGGCAGCGGGCTCATGGGAGCCGGCAGGGGCTTGTCGTCGGGGTTGCCGTTGGCGTCCTGATCGAGCACGTCCATCGTCACCGCCCCCGCGGCATCGGGCGTGGCCACGTAGCCGGTCGAGATCACGAGCAGCTGCTCGCCGTGCCGGGGACCCCAGGTGGGCTCGCCCGTGGGCTGGTCGTGGGTGCCGAAGCGGGTGGCGACCTGGAAGGCCTGGGGGTCGTCGGAGTGGAAGCCGCTGAGCTCGAGCGGGATCGCTTCATCGGGACCGAGCGGGCACCCGAGGCCGATCGCCTGGAACGGGTCGGGAGCGTCCGCGAGGCCGTCGCAGGGAACGAGCCTCACGGGCGCCTCGCAGGCCTCCATGCCGGTGCTGGAGTCGTCGCCCGTCGAAGTGCCCGTGCCATCCAAGCCGGTGGTGCCCGTGCCGTCGACGGCGACGGTGCTCGAGCCGCCGGTGGATGCGGTGGAGCCCATGGTCGAGCCCATGCCCGTGCCCGTGGGGTCCCCGTCGGGTGGCCCGGCCGTGGTGCCGGAGCTCGCGGTCGCCTGGTCCGTGGCAGAGCCGGCCATGGGCCCGTCGTCGCTGCAGCCGAGCACGACGAGGATCGCGGTCCAGGCGGCAGGGGATCGGCGGGCTCGCATGCGCTCGCCTCGACGGTACCAGCCCCCGCGGCGCCCATGGGTGTCGTCGACCGCGGAACGCTCGCTGACCCGGGTGTGCGGGCATCGCGAGGGCCGCGAAACCGCGAGCGTTCCCTCGGAAGTGCGGGTTCGTCCCATCAGGCTTGGCGCTCGGCCCCTTTACCTCGTAGGTTGGGTGTCATGCGCTGGTGGACCGCGTCGTGCCTCTCTCTGGCTCTCGCCTGCGTCGTGGCCTCTTCTCCGGCACCGGCCCAGGCCTCCACGCCCACGCCTTCCCCCACGCCATCCGGCGTTGCCGCGCCCTCGCCCTCGGCCCCCGCTCCCCAGCCGCAGGTCCGCCGCAAGCGGGACCGCGTGCGCGCGGTCGAGCTGCAGGCCCTGGGCATGACCCAGCTGTTGCCGCGACCCGGTGTGGGCGGCGACGTGGCGTTCGTGTTCGGCCATCCCAACTTCCAGGCCCGCCTGGGCGCGATGGTGGTGGGCGTGCCCGCGTTCCGGCTCGGCGTGGGCGAGGTGGCCAACGCGCTGCAGGTGGGCACGCTCGACCTCTGCGCCGCCAAGCGCGTGCTCCATCACCAGATCCGAATGTGCATGGGCGGACAGGCCGGTGGCATGGCCCACCGCTGGAAGGGCTTCGAGCACCCCGGGCGCCCCATGACCGTGTGGGCCGCTGGCACGCTCAAGGGCGACTACCAGGTCTTCATCACCAAGCGTCTGGGCATCATCGGCGGAGTGGGCATGGTGATCCCGGTCGTGGGCCCCACGTTCGGCGGTTTGGATGCGTATGGCTCGCGAACGCCGATGGTGTTTCCCGGGCCGATCGCGGGGTTCCTGAGCCTGGGCACCTCGTTCCGCTGGTAGAGCGGGCCCGCCCACACCACGGGTCAGAAGCGCACGCGCAGGCCCACCGAGGCCGTGCCGCGGCCGGGCAGCGCGATTGCGGGCTCGAGCCGCGCCTTCATGCCGTGCTCGTGTCGCCACTTGCGGTAGCGCTCGCGCTGGAGCATGCCGAGCACGAGGATCGTGGCGCCGCTGCCCAGCATGAGCGCGCCGTAGCTCGTGCGGATCACGTTGAAGGTGAACAGGCCCTGGCAGCGCGACGCGGTGGCCTCGATGCCCGCGGCGCCGAGGCGCTCGGCGCAGTGGGAGGGCACGGTCATCCACGTGCCCACGGCACTGCTGACGATCGCGAGGGTGCCCAGCGGAACGAGGATCGAGCCGACGATGATGCGGTTGTGCCCATCGGGGGGCGCACGCTCGAGGATCGCCCCATGGCCGTAGTAGCCGCCGGGCGCCAGCCCCGACTCGGCCTCGAAGTCGTCGGCGGGGACGTCATGGGTGGAGGGATCGAGCGGTGGTGGGTCGGGCTCGTCGGCCGCAGGCTCGGGGCCGACGACGGGCTCGTCGGGGTCGGTCTCGGGGCTCGGGTCGCCCTCGGCGTCGCCCTCGGCTTCGGGGTCGACGACGGGTTCGCCAGGATCGAGCGCGGGCTCGGTGCTCGGCTCGACGCCCTCGCGCGCTCCGGTCTCGGGATCGAGCGCTTCGCCGTCACCACCGCGCTCGCTCGCCGGATCGACCGGGGGCTCGACGACGCGATCTCGGCCCTTCGCAGGCGCGAGCGCGTGGGCGGGCCCGGCTGCGAGCACCAGCACGAGCCCCAGCGCGAGCCCTGGTGTGCGCGACCGGATCATCCTGTCTTGCCCTCGTTCGCGAGGCCTTGGAAGCGCAGCACCTGCCTGCGATAGAACGCCGACTTCGGCTCGAGCTCGCTCGCCTTGTGTATCGACGCGAGCCCTTCGGCGTCGCGCCCGAGCGCGTGTAGCAGCTCCGCCTCCACGTAGCGCAGATCGGCGTCCTCGGGGGCGAGCGCGATGCCCTTGCGCACGGCGGCGAGGGCCGGCTCGTGACCGCAGCCCTCGCGGAACGAGAACCACCCGTAGATCGAAGCCAGCCTGGGATCCTCGGGCTTCTTGGCCACCATCGCCTCGAGGCTCGCGACCGCCTCGTCCTTGCGGCCGAGCTGGCACTCCAGCCGCCCGATGTAGTGATGGGCCTGCAAGGCCTGCTTGCTGTCGGGGAAGCGTCGCTGCAGCTCGCGGAATTCCTCGATCGCCCGCTCGGGCTCGTCCTCGAGCTTGTTGGTGAGGAACAGCGCACGGTCGTGGAGCACCTTGCTCGCAAGGCCCAGCGCGTCGGTGGGGTCGCCCACCAGCACGGCCTCGAGCTCGGGCTTGGCGGCCTGAGCGTCGGCGGCCAGGAGGTATGCGTGGGCCAGCGCGTAGCGCTTGCCCAGATCGTCGGGATCGTTCTCGACCGCGTCGACCAGCTCGGCCAGCACGTTGCCGCCCTGCTCGATGCGATCGAGCACCGCGAGCAACGCCGCGGCCGGCAGGAAGTCGACCACGCGCCCCTTCTCGATCCCGGTGGCCTCGAGCACGAGCACGGTGGGGTACGCCTGCACGTCGTAGCGCTCGCAGAGCTCGGGGCCCTCGCCCTTCTCGGCGTCGACGTGCAGCGCCACGTAGTCGCGGTCGAGCCGCTCGCCCACCTCGGGGCGCACGAACACCTCCTCGTCGAGCTGGTGGCACGGGGGGCACCAGTACGCGCCCACGTCCATCAGCACGAGCTTGCCCTCGGCCTTGGCCTTGGCGAGCGCCTCGTCGAGCGAGCCGGGGAACCATGCGACGGCGGAGACGATCTCGCCGTTGGCCTGGACGCCGGGCGCGGGTGCAACCACGGGCGCGGCGGCCGGCTCGTCCTTGGCCTCGGGCACCGGCCGCGCCGGCGCCGGCTCGCTCGCGCTCGCCTTGGTGCTCGCCTCGCGATCCGTGGCGCTCGATGGATCGCCTCCGCCGCACGCCGCGGCGCCGAGCCCGAGCGCGAGCAGGAGCTCGCGCCCTCGCGGGGGCCACCACGGCCACCCACCTGCGCTTGCAGGCCCACCCGAGGAGATGCGGCTCGCGATCATGTCCGTGCCACCGTCACCCTGCCGCGCCGGCAAGACTTGCGCAACGTCGGCCTCCTCGGGTCGAATCCGTGCGCGGCGCCGCCCGAGCCGCCACCGCCGTCGGGGGTTGCCGCGTCGGGGGCCATGCACATATTTCGGCCGGTTCGACGGCACAGCCCCACGACGTAGAGACGAGAGAGGGAGCACCACCATGTCCGCGTTCAACCCCGAGTCCGCCACCGTCAAGACCCGCCATGCGCTCGCTCACGCGCAGGCCATGGCCAAGGAGCTCGGCAACCCCGAGGTGTCGAGCTTGCACCTGCTCACCGCCGCCGTGCAGCAAGACGGGGGCCTCGTGGGCCCGCTGCTCGAGCGTGCCGGCGTGCATGCCGGCGCAGCGCAGCGCGCCCTCGCCACCGCGCTCGGCAAGCTGCCCAAGGTCAGCGGCGCCGACGTCCGGGTCGCCCGCGAGCTCTCGCTCGCGCTCGACCTCGCGGCCAAGGAGGCCGCCGAGCTCAAGGACAAGTTCGTGAGCACCGAGCACGTGCTGCTGGCGTTGGTGTCCGACACGGCGCTGCGCAAGGACGTGCGGGCCGCCAAGGTGCTCCACGAGCTCGGGGCCAGCCGTGACCTCTTGCTGTCCGCGCTCCGCGACGTCCGCGGCAACCAAACCGTCGACACCGAGGACCCCGAGGGCAAGTACGAGGCGCTCGCCAAGTACGCGCGCGACCTCACCAGCCTCGCCAAGCAGGAGAAGCTCGACCCGGTGATCGGCCGCGACGCCGAGATCCGCCGCGCGCTGCAGGTGCTGTCGCGCCGCACCAAGAACAACCCCGTGCTCATCGGCGACCCCGGCGTGGGCAAGACCGCCATCGCCGAGGGCATCGCCCAGCGCATCGCCGCCGGCGACGTGCCCGAGAGCCTGCAGGGCCGCCAGCTCTTGCAGCTCGATCTGGCCGCGATGGTGGCCGGCGCCAAGTACCGTGGCGAGTTCGAGGAGCGGCTCAAGGCCGTGCTCAAGGAGGTCTCGGCCGCCGAGGGCAAGATCATCCTGTTCATCGACGAGCTGCACACGCTGGTGGGCGCCGGCGCGGCCGAGGGGGCGCAGGACGCCGCCAACATGCTCAAGCCCGCGCTCGCGCGGGGCGAGCTGCGCTGCATCGGCGCCACCACGCTCGACGAGTACCGAAAGCACATCGAGAAGGACAAGGCGCTCGAGCGCCGCTTCCAGCCGGTGATCATCGCCGAGCCCAGCGTGGAGGACACCATCGCGATCCTGCGCGGGATCTCCGGCAAGTTCGAGGCCCACCACGGCGTGCGGATCCAAGACGCCGCGCTCGTGGCCGCGGCCCGGCTGTCGCACCGCTACATCACCAGCCGCTTCTTGCCCGACAAGGCCATCGACCTCGTCGACGAGGCCTCCGCGCGGCTCAAGATGGAGGTCGAGAGCGTGCCCGAGCCCATCGACGAGCGCGAGCGCAAGATCATCCGCCTGCAGATCGAGCAGACCGCCCTGCGGCGCGAGAAGGACGGGGCCGCCAAGCAGCGCCTGCGCGAGGTCGAGGAGGAGCTCGCGGGCCTGCGCGAGGAGGTGGCCGGCATGCGCTCGCGCTGGAAGACCGAGCGCGACCGCCTCGCCGAGCTCAAGCAGCTCACCGAGCAGATCGACCACATGAAGGGCGAGGCGGCCCGGGCCGAGCGCACCGGCGATCTCGACCGCGCGGCCGAGATCACCTACGGCACCCTACGCGACCTCGAGCGCGCGCGCGAGACGACCCGCGAGGCCTTGCACAAGGCGCTGGCCGGCGGCCAGTCGTTCCTGCGCGAGGAGGTCACCGAAGAGGACGTGGCCGAGATCGTCGCCAAGTGGACCGGGATCCCGGTGTCGAAGATGCTGGAGAGCGAGCAGTCGCGGCTGCTCCAGATGGAGGACAACCTCCGCACCCGCGTGGTCGGCCAGGACGAGGCCGTGGCGCGCGTGAGCGCGGCCGTGCGGCAGGCCCGGGCGGGCCTCGCCGACGAGAACCGCCCGATCGGCTCGTTCCTGTTCCTCGGCCCCACCGGCGTGGGCAAGACGGAGCTCGCCAAGGCGCTCGCGGAGTTCCTGTTCGACGACGAGCGCCACGTGGTGCGCATCGACATGAGCGAGTACATGGAGCGCCACGCCGTCAGCCGGCTCATCGGGGCCCCGCCCGGGTACATCGGCTACGACGAGGGCGGCCAGCTCACCGAGGCCGTGCGGCGGCGGCCGTACTCGGTGGTGCTGCTCGACGAGATCGAGAAGGCCCACCCCGACGTGTTCAACGTGCTGCTCCAGCTGCTCGACGACGGCCGGCTGACCGACAGCCAGGGCCGCACGGTGGACTTTCGCAACACCATCGTGCTGATGACGAGCAACATCGGCAGCGAGCTCGCGGCCACTGGCCTCGCGGGCGAGGCGCTCGCGCGCGGGCGCGAGGCGGCGCTCCGGCGGCACTTCCGGCCGGAATTCCTCAACCGGCTCGATGGCATCGTGCAGTTCCATCCGCTCGGGCGCGAGCAGATGCGGGGCATCCTCGAGATCCAGCTGCGGCGGCTGGTGCCGCGGCTCGAGCGGAGGGAGCTGCGGCTCGAGGTCGCCGAGCCCGCGCTCGACATGCTCGCGCAGGCGGGCTACGACCCCGAATTCGGCGCCCGGCCGCTCAAGCGGCTCATCCAGCAGATGCTGGTGGATCCGCTGGCCAAGGGGATCTTGGAGGGCCGGTTCGGCAGCGGGCAGACGGTGATCGCCGAGGTCGAGCCCGGCCGGACCTGGGAGCCCGAGCAGGGCACAGCGCCGCCGATCCGGCTGCGGACGGCGGAGCTGCGGCCCTCGGCCTCACCAGCGGCGGCATGAGCCGGGGTGCACGGCGGGTTCGAGACGGCGCGGCGGGAGCTAGTCCCGCTTCGCCTGCTTCTCGATCTCCCAGCTCTTGCCGATGCTGTCCTCCACCGTGATGAACGGCTCCTCGGAGAACACCCACCGCTTGCTGCCGTACTTCTCCTCTTCCTTCGGCTCGCCCCACGCCTTCTTCATCATCGCCATGAGCGCATCCGCGGCGCCTTCCTCGGCGTCGAACGGCACGGTGAAGCGGACCGACTCGATGAGGCCCGTCTCCTTGTTGAAGCGCGGCCACACGGTGGTGCGGAACGACTCGAGCTCGGTGGGCAACAGGTGGATGTCGGTGCTCGCCTGTGCCTCGCCGAGCGCGTCGATCTGGTCACCGAACATCTTCTTCATCTCTTCGCGCTTCTTCTCGGCCTCTTCCTTGCTGAGCACCTCGAGCACGTCGCCGTACTCCTTGGTCAGGCCCTTGAGGTCGAGCCCCAAGAGCGGGGTCTTCTCGAACCCGAACTTGGTCTTGTCGGTGCCGATGAGCGTCGCGAACGGCATGTAGGCCGAGAACTCGAGATCCTTGCCTTCGTCGAAGCTGGGCTTGAGGCGGGCGCGCAGGCCCTTCTCGGGGTTGAACCACACGAGCACCGTGTCGTCGAGCTCCTTGGTCTTGCGCGGCGCCCCCCACTTCTCGGTGAGCAGCTTCTCGACGTCCTCGCCCTTGGGGAACGACACGCGCACCGAGGTGAGGACCTCGGTGTCGCCCTTGTCCATGGAGAACGAGCCGGCCGAGATGTCCGTGTAGCCCTCGAGATCCACGAGCTTGTCGGTGATCCCGGGCATCGCCTTCTCGGCGTCGGCCTTGGTCATGCCGAACGTCAGCTTCGCGAGCGGCGGCGGCAGCTCCACGGTCTTGCCGGGGAAGAGCTCCGCGGTCGCCTTCTTCTCGACCTTCTTCTCTTCCTTCGCGTCGGGCTTGGTTTCTTCGGTCTTGTCGCAGGCGGTCGCGAGCACGAGGGCGAGGAGCCCACCAAGGGAGAGGGAGAGGGCGGCGGTCGGTCGTTTCATGGGTGGTCGTTCCGTAGGACGAGATGCCTCGCGCACGGTCGCACGAGTCGCCGGTTTTTCGAAACGGAACGACGACGGCACTGAACATTTGCAGAGCGACCCTGCATTCAGCTCGGCAGCACCCGCTCGGGGTGCTGGAACCGAACGCAGAGCACGCGACCACCCTTCCACGTGCTCGGGGCGGGTGCCATTCGCTTCTTTTGATTGTTCCACACCACGCGATCCGAGCCGAACGCGTCGCCCTCGGTGGCCGACCAGTAGATGCGGCGCCCGAGCATGTTCGAGGTGCCGAGCGTGCGGAACTCACCCGCGGTGGGCAGCCGCCAGCCTGCGACGCCATCGATCTCGAGCGCTTCGCAGTGGGCGTGGGCCCCGGCCCAGTGGGTGTGGACCACGCGAGCGTGGCGCCGGCCCTTGATCCTGCGCGTGGCCTCGGGCGAGACGAGCAGGATGTCGAGCGCCCGGATCTTGCGCTGCATGAGCGCAGTATGGACGAGCGCGTCGTCGTCCCCCGCGGTGGGTGCGGTGAGATCGGCCGCGCCCACGGGCTCGGATGTGGGTGAGCGCTGGCCCACGGGCGCACCGGCCCGCTCGGCGGCAGCACTGGCGAGGGCGAGGCGAGGCTCGTTGCCCGCTTGGGGAGCGAGCGCACCGGTACGCGATGCAGCGGGTGCCTGAGATGCCGCGGCGGCCACGGCGGCCACGGCGGCATCGGTGATCGTCGCGCTGCTCTCGGCGTTGGTGGGGCTCGGTCTCGCCAGCGTCACCACGCCCACGAGCCCCGCGGCCGCCAGCACGCCCAGGGTCCAGGCCACCCGCCGGCCCCAGCCTCCGACGCGGCCGACCATCGAGTCCATCGAGTCCATCGAGTCGAGCGGCTCCATCGCGCCGAGCGGGCTCGGGACATCGGGTCTCGGTGGGAGCGACACGCGGCTGCCGTCACGGCTCGGAGCCGTCGGCGCGAGCCGAGGCGAGCTCGGTGGCAGCATGGGTGCGATGCTGCCCTCGGCCACGGCCGGCACCACGCTCGGACCGATCGCCGGCAGCAGCGACGGCGGCGCTGGCGGCGGGGTGGCGCTCGGGCCAGCCGTGCGCACCGACGCCAGCGGGGGTGGAGCAGGGACCATCGGCGGGGCCTGCTCGATCATGCGATCGACGTCGCGGATGAGCCGATCGAGCTGCGCCCAGTCGACGACCTCGGCCCAGATGCTGGTGTCCGGAATCCCGAGCGACGCGAGCTCCTGCCGCAATGCCACGAGCTGGGACGGGGCCAGCACCTGCCCACCGCAGGCGACGTAGACCGCACGCATGCCGTGGCGCTGCCCGGCCTCGCGCCAGCGCTGCCGCGACTCGTCGACTCCCGAGACGAGCTCCACGTGGTGCTCGTGCGCGGCGAAGACCTCGAGCAGCCGAGCCATCTGTCCGCGGTCGGCCTTGGCGCAGCCGAGCACCACCGTGTGAGCGCTTCGCCGAGGCTGGAGAGGAGTGGATCCACGCGCTGTCGAGCTCATACGCCACCAACCCGATCGGCAGCGTACTCCCTGGGCTCGCGGAAATCAGCCGCAGAGCAGCGTGTACACCGGTCTCGTGATGGGCCGGCTCATCCGGATTTGCCGGACGACGAGTGGCACGATCGTGAAACCATGGTGTCGATGCTCGCGAGGTCACCGTGGATGTGACCGCTCGGAGCACGTCCTGCGAGTCGTCTCCTCGGGCGGCGGCGAGCCCGTGGAGTCGGTGAGCGCGCCGGCTGTTACCCTCGGGCTCGCGAGATCCGCCATGCAGCTCAATGCCATCGAGAAGCTCATGATGAACAACCCCGTGCGCTCCGCCGTGCAGCGGTGGCTCGAGGCCCCGCGCATGCTCGAGCTCGGCGGTCCGCTGCCCGGTGGACGCGTGCTCGAGGTCGGGTGCGGCCGTGGCGTGGGGGTGGAGCTGCTGCTCGAGCGCCTCGGAGCCGAGCGCGTGGATGCATTCGATCTCGATCCCGACATGGTACGCCGCGCGAAGCAGCGGCTCGCCCGGCATGGTGATCGCGTGCGGCTGTGGACCGGAGACGTGACCGCCATCGACGCCCCCGACGGGACGTACGACGCGGTGTTCGACTTCGCGATCATCCACCACGTGCCGAAGTGGCGCGACGCGCTGACCGAAGTGCATCGCGTGCTCCGCCCCGGCGGCCGGTTCTATGCCGAGGAGGTGCTGGCGAAATTCATCCTCGCTCCGCTGTGGAGCCTCGTGCTGGAGCATCCGATGTACGATCGCTTCGATGCGTCCGCGTTCGCTGCGGCGCTGCGCGAGGTGGGGTTCGAGGTGAAGGGCCAGAGCGAGCTGTGGGGGCGGTTCGCGTGGTTCGCTGCGCAAAAGCCGTGATCCGGCGAGCGCTGGTGGATGCGCGAGGGAGGGCCATCCGTGCGAAGCTCGGGCCATGTCGCGCTGGCGTGTGATCGTCGTCGTTGCACCACTTGCCTGCGGGCCTGCTCCGTCGAGAGAGACCACCTCCTCCACGTTCGAGCCGCCGCTCCCGGGCACCACCGCGAGCACCGGAGAGGACGGGCAAGCGAGCGGTGGTGCGACGAGCCCGGGCACGAGCGCCGACGCCACGGTCGCCGATCCCACCGTGGGCGACACCGCCGATGGTCCTACCGATGATGGGTTCGTGTTCGACCTCGGCACGCAGCCCGACGCCCCGGAGCCGCCTGCGTGCCTGCAGTGCTCGATCTCGCTGTTCACCACCGCCTCGACCTCGCTCTCGCCGATGGGTGATGGCTTGCTCGTGGAGGTGCTGCTCGGCAGCGAGCTGGTGTATGCGCTCGACGTGTGGGGTCCCGGGCGGCTGGTGTTCTCCGGCGACAGCAACATCCTCTATGCCGAGGGCGAGTGCCCGATCTGGTCGTGGCTGGGTGCCACCGGCGACGCGCTGCCGCGGGTGCTGTGCTTCGGGGCCGAGCACGCGTGCACGGGCCTGACCGGCGGCATGCCACCGCTCGAGGTCAACGCGCTGCACACGTATCCGGGCACGCTCGACTACGTGGGGACCACCCTGCCCCCGGCGTATGCCGATGATGCTGGCGCGATCGCGGCGGACTACGACGTGATCGTGTATGCCGCGACGAACGACTACTTCAACCCGTGGGGCAGCGATCCGGCGGATGCGCTGACGGTGGTGGAGTTCGTCGCGATGGAGGGCGGCGGGGCGTACGTGGTGGGGGAGTACTCGCCGGGGGGCATGGGAGCAGAGCAGCACGCGGCGCTGCAGCTCTTGGCGGAGGAGCTCGACATGAGCTTCGACGAGGTGTGGCTCGACTGGGGGGCCGCGGGGGCCGAAGTGGAGCTCGAGTGCTTTCCGGATCCGGCGGGGTGACCGGCCTCGCGGCCTGGCCCGAATGGGTCAGGCCCCATGCCAGGCCCCATCCCAGGCCACGGGCCGCTCGGTGGCCGGCTGGGGCTGGTCTCGAGAATCGAGGTATCGTGCCGCGATCATGATCGGCAGCTCCATCGTCTCCTCGCAACAAGACGGCCTCGACAAGCTCGCCAAGCACGCTCGCATCGTGCTCGTGGTCATCGCGGCCGTGCAGCTCGCCGCAGCGGCGCTCTTGTGGTCGGCAGGTGGACCTGCCGAGAAGCCGCTCATCCTCCCCGCGGCCATCACCGCGGCGGTGTACGGGCTCTTGGCCGCATGGGCCCGTCGGGCGCCGCTGCCCGCGGTGCTCGTGGGCATGGTGCTCTACGTCGGTGGCATCGCCCTTGCGGTCGCACAGGGCGGTAGCCTCTTCGACGGCATCCTGTTCAAGGTGATCCTGCTCGCGCTGTTCATCAACGGGCTCGGCTCGGCGCGGCAGTTCGAGGAGGCGAAGCGACGTGTGGCGCAGCAGGGCGGGAAGGGTTGAGCAACCGCGAGCCCGGGCGTCGCGAGCGGCCACTCACTCAACACACACCTCCACCGTCGAACTCCGCGTGCGGGCAGTGGGTGGCCGGATCGGCAGCCGCCGGGAAGCTCGCGTGGTAGATGCGGCATTGCACGGAGTCACCCCAGATGGCATCCCACTCGCCGTTGGTGGGGAACGCTTCGCACGCGTTCATGCACGCATCCTCGTTGGCGAAGAGCTCGCCGCAGTTGGCCACCACCTGGTCGCAGTACGCGTCGCACAGCGTGCCGCACACCCCGTTGCCGTTGGGCGAGGCGTGAGAGCAGTGGGTGGGTCCGTCGGCGGCCGCCGGGAAGCTCGCGTGGTAGATGCGGCACTGCGCGCTGTTGCCATCGATGGCATAAAACGCCCCGTCCTGCGGGAACGCTTCGCAGGCCGCCATGCAGTCGGTCTCGCTCGGGAACACCGCGATCTCACCGCCGCAGTTGGCACCCATCTGGGAGCAGTAGGCTTCGCACGGCGTGCCGCACACCGTACCGCCGCTCGCGGACGCGCGCGGGCAGTGCATGGCGGGGTCCATGGCCGCAGGATCGCCGGCGTGGTAGGTACGGCACCATGCGGTGTTGCCCGCGGTGTCGGACGGCGTGCCCTCGGGGAAGACAGCGCAGGTCGTCATGCACTCGTCCATGCCCGGGTACAGCGTGTTGTCACCGGTACAATTCGCCAGCGCATTGGTGCAGTACGTCTCGCAGGCGTCGGCGACGAAGCCGGTGTCGCTCGAGCTGCTATTGCCAGTTAGAGAGGCCGCGGACGTGGTGGTATCGCTTGCCTCACCAGTACTACCTGTAGCCATTACAAGGGAAGACGTCGATTCGACCGTCGTAGTTGTTCCATAATTCGTGCTCGACTCGGATGTTCCCGGAATCGCCGGGAGCGGACTGGCGCACCCCAAGACAATTCCAATGGAAGAAACGGCCACCACGCCCAGCGGCATCTGGCGGCGACACTGACCAATCCGATGGCCCAAGTGTCCAATATTGGGACAGATGCTGGAGCGGATCCTCATGAGAATCAGTATAGCTCAGGGCGTGGCTGTACTCGCTTGGAATACCAGCCGTGACACCACATCCGGGCCCGGCTCGAACGCCCACGAGCAACTCTCGCGAGAATCTGCCCACCACGGCGACCAGCTTGGTGAGGCTGTCATCAGATCGATCGTCATGTCCCCTTCGACCGTAACCCGAGCGGGTCACGTCGACCACGAGTCGAGCTTTCTTGCTCGAGCTCGGCAAGATCTCGCGTTCGTCGACCGACAGTGACACGTCGCCTTCGACGACGGTTCTTCTCATCGGCGATAGGCAGGTGGCCAACCGGCTGGCCACCCCTGGTCGATTTCTCCCAGTTGCACCGCCCTCGCTTCGGACTCACAACTACGCCACCCATAGATCTCCGCCGCCGCTCGAACCCGCGGGAGCCGATACTCCTCCGTGCGTCGCACTCCAGGCGGTGGTCCCCGATGACCCACCGCTGCGCAATTCCTTCCGCCGCTCATCACCGGCATCCACCCCCATCCACCCCCATCCACCAACCCCCCAAGGCCTCCATGACCTCCGCTCCTCCCTCGCCGCTACCTCCGCCTCCGCGGATGCAGTATCCTGCCTCGCAGGCCTCTGCCCCGCCCGAGGACTCCATGCCCCGTCCCCTCTTCGCGGACCCCAAGACCGACTTCGCATTCAAGCGGATCTTCGGCTCCGAAGAGCACAAGGGCGTGCTCATCGCGTTCCTCAACGCCGTGCTCGATCTCGATCCGCCGCACCATATCACCACTGTCGAGTTGCTCCCCCCCGAGCAGCGCCCGGTCGTCGATGCGCTCAAGCTCTCCATCGTCGATGTAAAGTGCACCGATGTACGTGGCATTACCTACGTCGTGGAGATGCAGGTGCTCCAGGTCGAGGGCTTCGAGAAGCGCGTGGTCTACAATGTCGCCAAGGCCTACGTGAACCAGAGCTCCCGCGGCGACGCCTACCCGAGCCTCGGCGACGTGGTGGGCATCACGATCTGTGACTTCGTGCTGTTTCCCGACGAAGGCGAGCGCAAGGTGCCCATGCTCAGCCGCTGGCGGATGACCGAGGAGCACACCGGCGCCGACGGTCTCGACCAGCTGAGGCTCGTGTTCCTCGAGCTGCCCAAGTACGACGACAGCCGTCCCCCACGGACGATGGTCGAGAAGTGGGCCTACTTCTTCCGTGAGGCGGGTGATCTGACGGTGGTACCCGCGGTGCTCTCCGAGCCCCCCTTCCTCGAGGCGCTCGATGCGGCCCGTACCGCCGGCTTCACGGTCGCCGAGTGGGACGCGTACATTCTTGCTGGCATGGCCATCCAGAACGAGCGAGGCGCGCTGGCGGTGGCGGAGCGCCGAGGCGAGCAACGCGGCCGCCAAGAAGGCCACGAGAGCGGCCTCCGGGAGGGCCTGCAGCAAGCGCTCGAGACGCTGTGCGACGCCCTCGGGCTCGAGCTGACCGACGAGCGCAAGCGCGAGCTGGCCGCGCTCGATACGGCTGGCCTGAAGACGCGGCTTCGGCGAGCCCAGGAGCTCCGCAATTGGTGACGGCTGCGACGCTCGCCGTAGCGGCCACCGAGCTTGCGGACGATCGATGGCCTTGGCCGCGACGCCGGTCGTTCGAAGCGCCACACTGTCCAGGACGCAGATCGCCGACTCCATGGCGCGTACGTCGTACCGCTGGCGATACACCATCGCGGGGCCTTGCCCGACGACCGCCGTGATGGCCACGCCCCAGGGCCTGGGATAGGGTGCCGCCCCCATGGGCCTGTTCACCAAGAAGCGCGAAGAATCGACCGGCATCCCGGCGCAAGACCATCGGCCCGACGTGAGCCCCGTGCTCGTGGTCGAGCCCGAGCCCGAGCGCGTGTCCGAGCGAGCGCCCGAGCGAGCGCCCGAGCGCGAGGTCGTACGCGAGCGGCGGCCCGAGGCGAGCCCGAAGGCCGTGCATGGCCCCGACTTCGGGATCCAGAACGCGATGGAGCTGATGCGCAAGCTGCCGCTCGACAACATCCCGCTGGTGGTGAGCGTGGTGAAGACGACGCTCGAGTCGCTCCACATCGACGTCGAGTCGATCATCGAGGATGCCAAGGCCAAGCGCGCCAAGATCGCCGATCGGATCGGCAACCTCGAGCACGAAATTGCCGAGCTCGAGGAAGAGGTCGCCGCACGCCGGGAGGAGATCAAGGCGCTACGGGACGACGACTCCGAGACCCAGCGGGTGCAGGAGCGCTTGCAGCTGGCGACCAGCGAGGCGGCTCCCGGTGGCGGGGGCAAGCCGGATCCGCTTGCGTCGTTCCTGCGACCGCCGGGCGGCTGAGAGCCGAGCGGGTCGCGCCATCGCTTCGAGGATTTGGCTGACACGCCGGGGCTCGACCTCCTAGACTCGGCGGGTGACCGACGCGCTCACCTACGATCGAAACCAGGGCTACACGGCGGCCGAGGTCGCGTTCATCCAGCGCCTCGTGGGGAGCACGCCCGACGGCCAGTGGGGCCCGAACACCGTCGCGGCCGTGCAGCGCTGGCAAGCCGCGCAGGGCATCGCAGCCGACGGCAAGGTGTGGCGGAGCACCAGCGGGAACACCTGGCCGCGGCTGCTCAAGGCCGGCGCGGCGGCGTGGTGGCAGGGTGCGCCGGGGATCTCACGGGTGGGGCTGTGGACCTTCAGCGATGCCGCCGACCCGAGCAACGACCGGTGCGCAAAGGACCTCGAGCTTGCGTGCGAGGCGGCGCTGACCGACATCGTGCTCACGATCACCAATGACTCGCACACCACGTTCGAGCTGCTCGGCACGATCGACGGCATCGTCGAGGTCGGTCAGCAGTACAAGGGCAAGAGCATCGACGTGGGGCTCAACTCGTTCGTGTATCCGAGCACCGCCTATGTCGACGCGCTCGCCGACGCGGTCTTGCAGATCGACCAGCAGCTCGGGCTGCGCCGGCTCGACCTCGACGCGGAGGAGCTGTGGATCGAGCACGGGAGCTCGAGCTCGTGGGCTGCGGCGGCGGATCGGCTGGGGCAGCGGCTGAAGGGGGTGCAGTTCGAGGTCGGGGTCAACGGGATCGTCTATACCTCGCACACGGCGCTCGACCCCCTGGTTCGGCAAGAGTGCGTGACCTACGTGACGCCGCAGGCCTATAGCGTGGCGGGACAGAAGAGCTCGAGCGGCAAGCCGAATGGTACGTACAATCCGATCGATCTGCAGGTGCTGGCCAAGCAGATGTGGGGGAAGTGGTGGCCGGATCGCAGGATCATCGGAGGGTTTGCGACGTACGACCAAGCCGGGACCTACGAGCTGGGAACGCTGACGGACGACGTGGCGATCGGCGTGGCGCTGCGGAGCTGGGCGGATCTGGGGGCAGCGGAGGTCTGCGGGTGGTCGTGCAATTCGCTGTCGAGCAGCGCGAGCGCGCGGCTGCGGAGGCGGGTGCAGGGGTGAGCGCCGGCGAGCGCGTCGATCCCATCACCGGACAGCGTGTTCATCATCCGTGGCTCTCGCTGAGCGAAGAAGACCTGGAGCTGTTCTTCATGGGCGCCTCCGTACGAGCTCATCCGCGGGAAATCCCGTGAAGACCACACGCCCGTCCGCCTCGAGGTGCACCTCCGCAGCCGCCGTGCCTTCGACGTCCGCCTCGGAATGACGACCCGTCAGGAAGTGGATCCTCTGGTTCGAGGATCCTCGCCACGGCAGCTCCATGGTCCGATGCTCCTCGAGATAACGACCGGTGATCAACACATCGGTCACTGCCAGTAGCTCCCGCTGCGCGCGGTTTCTCAGCGCTTCGCGCTCGAATCCGGTGAACACGAGCACCGAGAGCCCCGCATCGCGGACCGCTCGCCCGAGCGCCGCGAGGGCGCGGGCTTGCACGAAGGGCTCGCCACCGGTGAATGTGACGCCCTCGATGCCCTGCACCTGCCCAATCTCCTCCGCCAGCGCCTCGACCTCGACGACATGACGCGGGTCGAAGCTCCATGTATCGGGATTCCAGCAGCCCGGACATGCCAGCGGGCAGCCCTGGACCCACACCACGAAGCGCTCGCCTGGGCCGTTGGCGGCGCTCCTGTGAAGCGTTCGGGCGAGGTTGAGACGCATGGGTCAGTACGTGCGCTTGACCAGCGCAAGCCGGATGGTTCCACCCTCGTGGGACTCCTTGACCTGGTAGCCGAGCTTCCGCGCCTTCTCGCAGATCATCGCCCGCTGGGCCTCCACCAGGCGCTGGCGCTCGGCCTCGAGCCAACGGCGCTCCTCGGCGGCGAGCCGCTCCTGCTTGGTGCTCCAGCGGCGCTGGTAGCAAGCGTCGAGCCGAGACAGCCACGCGGCGCCGAAGCGAGACTGGTCATAGTTGCTGACGATCGCCTGATAACCAGTCGGCGTGGCGAGGAAGCCGATGTCGTTGGAAGCCGCTCCGACATGCTGGCGACGGATCACCAGGTTGGCGGTCTGCTGGCGACCATCGCCCCTGTAGCCCACGAGCGCGACGGGTGTGGCGTGCACCTCGACCTTGCGCTCATCGAAGCCCACATCGGCCAGCGCTGCGAGCAAGCACTCTTCGTCCATCATCGGCGTCGTCAGGGTGATGTATGCGCTCATCGCTTCCTCCCGAGACCCAGGGGAGCCTGCTGGGTCGTGCGAGCCGCCGCCGCAGCATCGGGCTTGCGCTCGACGGCCGCGACGCCGGTGGCGAGCCCCTCGAGCAGGCGCTCCAGCTCCTGCATGCATGCGTCACCGCTGAACCCATCGGCATCGGCGGTGATCCGACCTTCGGCATCGATCTCGATCGTGATGCGTTGCTCCTTCATGAGTCCTCCGGGGCCACGAGCTGCGCATGGAGCCGCTGTGCTGCTCGCTCGCCGAGCTCGAGCTGCTGCCATGTGTCGATGACCAGGTATCGCTTGCCCTCGAGGCTCCGCAACGATCCGACCTCGGGCAGGGCCTCTTCCGGAACGACGAGCGTCGTGACCCCCGCGGTCTCGGCGGGCACGAAGCGGCCGCTGGAAGCCTTCCCCGGGGACTTGGGACGTGCGGGCGGTATGAACGTGAATTCCTCGACGGCCTCCCGCTCGCACCGCACCAGCTCGCTGCGCCGGCTCTGGAGCTCACGATCGAGCCGGGCGAGCTCGTCTCCGAGCTTGTGATGACGAGCCTTGAGATCCTTGCGCGTCTTCTTGTCGGCGGACTTCAGCGCCTCGTCGACCTCCCCGAGCTCGTCGGCGACCGCGGTCCGCCGGCGCTCGGCGTCGCCGAGCTCCGCTTGCTTGCCGGGAATGGCTTTCTTCGCGGCGTCGACCCTGGCGCTCCACTCGGCCTGCTGTTCCTCGTGCGCCTTCAGCTCGCGAGCCTTGTGCTCCTCTTCGTCTTGCTCCGATCGCAGCCGCCCCGTCCGGGTCTCGAGCTCCGCGAGCCGTCGAAGCATCATGGTCGCCTCGGCCGGTCCGGATGCCGAGGGTTGCCGGCTCGCGAGGGCGTGGGCCGCGGCCACCAGCTCGTCGTGCTCGCGCGCGAAGCCGATGAAGGCGCCCACGAACCGAGCGAAGGCCTTGCTCACGCGGCCGCGATGCTCGTGGGCGGCGCTCAGCGCCTGCTCGAGCGCCTCGAGCCGCGAAGACCAGTCCACGTCCAGCTTGCGCCAATTGACGATCAGGGCATCCTCCTTGGCCCGTGCTGGTGCCCGCGGCGGCAGCACGACCCAGCGGTAGCGGACCGTCGCCGACAGCGGGTGAGGATCGGGCCACTGCGAGGGCGCTGCCTCCTTCATGTCGCGAAGCTCGCGGGCCTGCACGTGCGGCAGGTCGATGATCTGCTCCGGCACCACGAGCCCCGGGTCGGCCGCGCCTTCGAGCCACAGCTTCGCGTCGTCGGAGGCATGGTCACCAAGACGCACGTCGAGCCGAAAGGACCAGGTCGTGGATGCATCGAGCAACGCCGCGACCTCGGCCGCCTGAGCTTGCGAGAGCTCGAGGCGCAGGCGCCCGCGAGCCCCGGGCAGCAGCACCTGCCCGGATCGACCGTCCGTCGCGAGCTCGGGCAAGTCTCGATCGTCCCAGACCACCGCTGCACCGCCGCGTACGAGTCGCTCGAGCGGTCCATGGCCGGCACCAGCGGGAGGGACCCATAGCCGCTGCATCGTCCCGCTCGGCAGGGCGCCTCGGCTCAGCAGCACGCGCTGCCCCGCTCGCGAGGCACCGAGCGCAGTCCCGGGCTCCAGTCGGCGGACGACTGCGCCGGACGGCAGCTCGGGCACGTCGAACGGGCGCTCGGCCGCCGCTCGAAACTCGGAGCGCTCGCCACCCGTGAAGGCCTCGTCGACGGCCTCGTGCCAGAACAGCCGCAGGAACACCTGCCGCAGCGCTGCCGCCTGCTCGTCGCAGAGCCGCAGCCACCACGGCGCTCGTCCTCCGGCGCTCGCGCCCATCCAGATCGCAGCGCCGCCGGGGCCGAGGACGGCTGACACCGGGACCTCGGCAACCCGCCGAACGAGCACCCGCGGGCAGCGAAGCAACGCCCCGCCGGGCCTCCAGCCCTTGGGCGCGAGCACGTAGGTGCGCGCTCCCGAGCTCCCGTGGGCCTCCAGCGCCGCAACGGCCGGTGAGCTCGCAGAGCCGAGCATGACGAGGACCGGTCCGGAACCTGCGCCTTCGAGGAGCCTCGCCTCGTCTCCATGCACCAGCCAGTGGCCGACCGGGGGTGGTGCGACGGGCTCCGCGGCTCGTACCCACGCCGAGGGGATCCGGCAGTCGTGCCGCTCGACGGCTCGCGCTCGCGAGATCGGCTCGATGAGCTCGTTCGTCATCGACTCCCTCCGATGCGGAGCTCGCCCAGCTCCTCGGGCCCCGGCACCTGCGGTGCGAGGTCGACGGGTGCCGCCACGCTCCAGAACACCTCGGGGCGGCTCGTGCGGAGCTGCTCGCCGATCCACGTGGCGTGTGGTGGCAGCACTGAGACATATTGTTCCAGTGGCGTATCCTCGATCAGCTCCACGAACAACTGCCGAACGTCGCGGCGGCTGCGATACTTCGGCTGGTGCTCCAGCCTTCGCAGGAGCCGCGCCATGGCCCACGCTTGGGTATCCTTGGCCGCAGCGGGGCCGATGGGCACGTCCTCGAGCGTGACTGAGTCATACGAGCCCTTGCCGGGGATCTTCACACTCGGGAGCTGCACCGTCTTCACGAATCGATCCTGCTCTTCGGGGCTCAGGCCCGAAAATGCCACTGCGAGCCGTCGTCCTCCAGGATCCCAACGACCGTGCTTCGCGAGCGGCCCTGCACCCCAGAGGTCGGCAAGCGCCCGGAGGTCGAGCCCATCGTGCTCGGCCTCGTGCTGCATCGGCGACGTCTCGATTCGGCCTTCGAGCTGCCACTCGTCGCGTCCGGCGGCGAAATCCAGGGTCCAGCGAAGCCGACAGGCGGAGCTCGTGGTCTGCGGCAGCACGCCGACCTGCCGGTGGTTGCTCGGCAGGTCGCGAAGCACGAATCGCTCGCTGGGCTCCACCACCGAGCGGAACACCACCCCTCGATCCGGCTCGTGCTCGAGCGGCGCGATGGCATCGAACCGTGGGTCACGCCGAGAGGCGAGCCGCACCACCGCCAGGAGCCGGCTGCCGAGCACGGGATGCCGGGCCAGCCAGAAGCCATAGACGCCCTGCTCGGGCACCGGGGCCTCGTCGGTCTCGGCGACCTCCTCCCCCAGCGCCGTCAGGCTGCCTCCGGAATCGCACAGCGCGAGGGCCTGGCACCAGCGGATCACGTTGTGGGCCCCCACCTCCGAGAGCCCCGGCAGGGCCGCATGGACCACGTCTCTCGCGATCCGGCTGCCGTGCGTGCGCCCGGCTCGGCACAGCGCCCCGAGCTCGGGCCGGCGCTCGAGCCACGCCAGCTCGGCGAACACGGCGAAGCGCTCCACTGGTACCTCCTGGACGAGCAAGGCCTTCATGGGGATCCGAGCCTCCTGCGCTCCGTCGAATGCGAACCGAAGCACGGGCTCCTTCGCACGAGCTCCTCCAGCTCGGAGATCCCACACTTGTCGCCGAAGTAGTCGGCATTGCCCACCACCACGAGCTGCTGGCGGGCTCGGGTGACGGCGACGTTGAGGCGGTTGGGGCTGTCGAGGAACCCGACCCGCCCGGTGTTCCGCATCGAGAGCAGCACGAGATCGGCCTCGCGGCCCTGGAAGCGATCGACGGTGCCACACACGATCTCGATCGGTCGGTCTCGCACGAAGAAGCGGGTGCTCCCCCTCGCATCCCCGGTGACGCGCTGGAGCATCTGGGACAGGGCGCGCTCTTGCTTGACGTAGAACGCGAGACAGGCGACCTCCCAGTGGGCCGGGCTGGTGCGGGCCGGTGGGCCCTTCTGCTCGACCCAGCGCATGAAGTCGCGGATCAGCTGCGCGACGAGCTTCACCTCTTCGTGGTTCACGCCCTCGTGCTCATGCCCCGCCACGTGCGCCCAGACGCGTCGGGCGCGAAAGCTCCCGAAGTCCCAGCCGATCCGCGCGTCGCGCTGTGCGATGGTGTTGGCGTCACGGAGCGCCCGACCGCCGTAGACGACCTCGCGGGAGAACGAGGAGATCTCGGGGTGCATGCGGTGCTGGAAGCTCAAGCTCTGGAACCGGTCGTCGAAGTGGCGCGCACCCGCCGTACGAAACCCCTCGGTGAGCGCGCTGTGCCGCTTGCTCCGCTCCACGCCGATGCCCTCCTGGAGCACCTCGAGGATGCTGGGTAGCCCGATGTCCTCGAGCTCTCCGAGCGGCTCCCAGATGTCCGTCGCGTAGGGCACGAGGTGATCGAGCTGCCCACGCAGCCGTTCACGCTCGCGTTGCTGACGGCTGTGTCGCAGCTCGTGGATCCGGGTCAGGCGCCATGCGAGCTGCTGCGCGAGCCCGTTGCGGACCAGCCACTCGATCTCGCCGCGCTGGCAGCTCGCCATCGTGCTCACCTCGGAGCGTCGCGCTCGGTCGTCGCGGTACGGCTCGGCGACGCGCCCGGCCCGTTCCAGCCAGTGACCCTGGCGGAGCAGCAGCACGTCTGCTTCCTCGAGCCCCCCCTGCCCCGAGCCGAGCGATCTCGTCAGGAGCAGGCTCGACGGCAAGCGAGCCGACACCTTGCCGAGCAGGTCCTCGCTCACGAGCACCCAGTCGGCCGCCGCGAGCCACAGCGCCTCGGGAGCACCGGCGAGGAGCTGCTCGACGGTGACGAGCGCGACGGGCTCCGTCCGCTCGCGAGCGCGGGAGACCACGCGCACCACCGACAGCCCCTCCACCGGCTTGGCGAGCAGCTCGCGCTCGATGGCGCCAAGCACCCCCGCGGGCTCCACCACGAGCCAGCGCATCCCCGACTGGCTGGTCTGGCGGCGCAACAGGCGAAACAGCAGCAAGCAGGCGCGTTGATGATCGCGGGGGAAGATCGGCCGATCGTCCTGGTCCACCAGCTCGGCGAGGTTCGCCTCGAGATCGCTGCGGTCGGCGAACGGTGGGAGCTGCCGGACGTCCCCGACGATGATCCACCGCTTGGCCATCAATGCCGGGACCATGAGCTCCTGGATCAGCGTCTTGGACGCCTCGTCCACGATGAGCACGTCCCAGTGGGGCATCGTGGTGATCGGACGCTCCCACACGTCCATGTCCTCGTCCCGCCCGTGGAACAGCGGGTGGTTGACGATCCCCATCGTCGTGCCGCACGTGAGGTTCGCGGCCATGATGACGGCTCGCTCGGCCATCTCGCCGAGCGCTTGGTCGCCGTGGTGACGCATCGAGGGCCGCTGCCGCCAGGCGTCCACGAGCGCGTCGATCCGAACGTCGAGCTGGGCTCGTTGCACCTTCTCGTCCACGCGCTCGATCCGGCCGATGCGGACCGCATCGACGGGAGAGTCGGTGTAGAGCAGCCGCTCGAGCACGTTGTCGATCGCGAAGTGCGTGGAGGCGCACAGGAGCACGCGCTGGCCGCACTCCACCAGCTGCTGGACGATCTCGCAGATCGCCGTCGTCTTGCCCGAGCCCGGGGGGCCCTCGAGGAATGCGAAGTCGGGCGATCCGAGCGCCTTCTGCACGAACGCTCGCTGCTCGAGCGTGCCATCGCGGGTCTCGTCGGTGAGGGCTCGCCACTGGTCGTCTGCGATCGCGACGGGCACGACCTCCGGCCACCGCACCCGGCGAGGGTCCTCGCACAGCCGCAAGAGGCCCTGGTGGTGGGGCAGCGGCGCCTCGGCGAGCTGAAGCAGCGCGCGTCGCTGGAGGTAGAGGTTGCGCAGATCGACCGGGAGATACAGCGTGGTGCCCTCGGGCGGCAGCTGCTCGAGGAGCAGCTCGTAGCGATCGGCATCGACCCGCTTGACCTTGAAGACCTTGTTCTTGTCGCGCCGGGGCTGCGTCCACACCTCGCGCACGTCGCCCTCGCAGAACGCGGCGCGAGGGTCGAGGAATTCGTCGGGATCGTGCGTCTCGGGCGGCAAGAGCCGAATCCAGCTGCCTCGGCGCCTGCGCTCGCCCTGCTCGAGCGACCAGCGGTAGCGCACCCCGTCGTCGCCACGGAGCACGCCATCGGCGGGTGGCTCCGGGGCGCGCACGCGCATCCCGAAGACCTCGAAGGTACGGCCCGAGCCATCGATTGCTCGCTTCGGCCCGTCCTCGGGGCCGGCGAGCTCCACCTCCACCTCTTCGCCGTCCACCACGAGCCCATCGCCCTCCACGCGCCCCTCGACCAGGATCTGCCAGTAACGGTCCCCCTCGGCCTCGGGCGTGCCGAGCAAGACGAGCGGCCGTCCGTGTAGATCGGCCACGGTCTGCGGAGGTGCGCTTGCTCGAGCCTCGGTCGCGGTGCGATCGACCTCGCACCAGATCACCCGATCCGAGGCCTGGAGGGAGGGCGTCGTGGTCACGAGCAGGCCCTCCGGCGTTCGCCTCACGGACTCGACCCGGATGGTGACGCTGCGGTTGACCACGAACGCAGGCTGGGAAGGATCGGGCTCCACGTCGACCGGCCAGGGCGCGAGCACCATGTCGGGCGGCCGGCGAGGCACTCGCAGCAGGGTGTCGAGCGGCTCGAGCCTCACGATCACCTGCTGCTTCACGCGCTCCCAGGGCAGCTGATAGCGGACCTGGCGTTGCCTCGCCGTGTGGATCGCCTGCCCGAGGAACCGATGGAACGGCCGGAGCGTCTCCCTCGCCTGGTCCGCCAGCGCCAGAGCGACGCCGGGGCGCTCTGCCACCGCGTGGAAGAACAGCGCCTTCACGCGCCCTCCTTCGGGATGAACGGATTACGCGTCGCCTCCTGGCGAAGGCGCGGCGGTGAGGCCCCCTCGGCGTCCTTGGGCAGGGGCTCGGGCGTCTCCCCGCTCGCGAGGCGTGCCCGCACCTTGGCCCACGCGCGCAGCCCTTCGATCTGGTCCCTCATGGTGCGCGAGAGCGGATAGGTCTGGTCGAGCGCGCGCGCGACGTGGTCGGTGGTGAGGTCGCAGCCCGTCGAGAACGCGTCGTAGAGCCCCTCGCGCACGGCTTCCTCGAGCTCGGCCCCGGAGAAGCCGATCGAGCGCGTGGCGAGGTCGGCGAGGTCGTAGCTCGCCGGATCGCGCCTGCGCTTGTCGAGGTGGATGCGCAGGATCTGCTCGCGCGTGGCCCGGTTCGGGAGATCCACGAAGAAGAGCTCGTCGAAGCGTCCCTTGCGGAGCAGCTCGGGCGGGAGCATGTCGATGCGGTTGGCGGTGGCGACCACGAACACGGGATCGCGCTTCTCCTGCATCCACGTGAGCAGCGTACCGACCACGCGCGCCGTGGTGCCACCGTCGGTCTCGTTCGAGCTCCCCAACCCCGCGAGGCCCTTCTCGATCTCGTCGATCCACAGCACGCACGGCGCGAGCGCCTGGGCCACCTGGAGCGCGACGCGGATGTTGGCCTCGGACTGGCCGACGATGCCGCCGAACACCTTGCCCATGTCGAAGCGAAGCAGCGGAAACTGCCACGTGGCCGCGATCGCCTTGGCGGTGAGGCTCTTGCCGCAGCCCTGCACGCCCAGCAGCAGCACGCCCTTGGGCGCCTCGAGGCCGAACGCCCGCGCGCCCTTTCCGAACGCCTGGCCGCGCCGCTCGAGCCACGTCTTGAGCTGGTCGAGGCCACCGACGTCCTTCATGCCGGTGTCGGTGGGGTAGTACTCGAGCACCCCGCTCTGCTTGATGATGCGTTCCTTCTCCTGGGCGACCAGCGACACGGACCGCTGATCGAGGCGACCGAGCCGAGCCGCCGCCTTGCCGAACGCGAGCTTGGCCTCCATCACCGTGAGGCCGCGTGCGGCCTCGAGCAGCGCGTCGTCATGGGCAGCTCGAACGCCCATCGCGGCCGAGACGTCGTCGAGGACCCGCTGGAGGTCGTCCACGCCCGGTAGCTCGAGCTCGAGGGTGGGGATTTCCTTGTGGAGATCGAGCGGCAAGCCGGGCACGGGGGTAGCGAGCACGGCGAGCTTGCGGGGCTCGGCGGGCATGCGGGTGAGCTCTCGCAGCCAGCGCAGGATCGGGTGGTGATCGTCGCGGAGGAACGGGTGGAAGTCCTCGAGCAGCCATACGCCGGGTTGATCGTCGGCGTGGATCCGGCGGAGGATTCCGAGCGGCTCGGTCGCGGATTCGTCCTCGACGGTGATCTCGCCGTCCGCGGAGCAGCGGAGCAGGCCGCAGGACTGGCTCCACAGGCGTAGGGGCAGGGAGAGCTTGGAAGCGAGGCCGATGACGTGACCGCGTACGCGCTCCCACTCGTAGGAAGAGAGGTGGAGCACCGATGCGCCGGCACGGGCGAGGTGGAGGAGGTCGTCGTAGGTGGAAGGCATCTCGGGGGAGCAGGGAGTGATCCCGCAAGATGACTGGTTGCTCGAGGTCGGCGATCGATCCTCGGGCCGGTATGATTTCTTTGGTGCGGCGGCTTACTCGCCGTCGGGCAGCGATTGCAGCGTCTCGAGCAATCGACGACAGCCATAGAACACGGCGTCCTGGTGGCGCCGCTCGAGCTCCATCAGCTCGCGGTCGACGCGATGCAGGGCCTCGCGCTGCCAGTGGGCCCGCACCGCGCCGATCGGCAGGTGCTCGACCTCCGCCAGCAGCTCGCGGAGCCGCTGGAGATCGCGATCGCGGGCGAGCGCGGGCACCTCCTCCGCGAGCCGGAGGAGCGCGTCGATGCCGTCGAACAGCGGCACACGGCTACGCAGCACGTCCTCGAGGCACAGGCGCATGCGGATCGTCGGCGAGACGTCGGTCATGGGTGGTGATGGTACTTCTACGACAGACGGTGCTCGGCGAGCCAGGTCTCGACCGCGGCGAGCTCGGCTTTGCTGGCTTCACCGGCCGCCGCGTAGGCCTCGCGCGCTTGCTCGGCGAGAGTGCAGGCACGAGGACGGTCGCGGCCTCGATCGGCGGGAACGGCCCACAGGGCGCGGGCGAGCGCGAAGCGGGTGTCCGCGCGCAGGGCTGGGTCGATCGCTTGGGTGGTGCGGATGGTGAGCGCTCGCTCGAGCGGAGCGAGGGCATCGGCGGGCTTGGCGAGCTCGAGCAGCGCCTCACCAAGGCCGGTGAGCGAGAGCGCCACGTCGGGGTGATCGGGCCCCAGCGCCTCTTCCTGGATGGCCAGCGCCCGCTCGAAGAAAGCGCGGGCTTCGTCGTGCGCACCCTGGGAATGCGCCAAGCTGCCCAGGTTGTCGAGCAGCATCGCCACGTCGGGGTGGTCGGGCCCCAGCATTTTCTCTCGGATGGACAGCGCTCGCTCGTACGAGTCCCGGGCTTCCGCGTGCTTTCCCTGCAACATCGCCACGGTGCCCAGGTTGTTGAGCGAGAGCGCCACGTCTGGATGGTCGGGCCCTAGTGCCTTCTCCAAGATGGCCAACGCTCGCTCGTGCAAGGCGAGGGCTTCCTCGTACTTGCCCTGCGACCGGGCCAAGGTGCCCAGGTTGCTCAGCGACATCGCCACGTCTGGATGGTTGGGCCCCCGCGCCTTCTCTTCGATGGCGAGCGCTCGCTCGTACAAGTCGCGGGCTTCCTCATGCTTGCCCTGCGTATACGCCACGGCGCCCAGGTTGCTCAGCGCGGGCGCGATACGGAGGTGGTCGGGCCCCAGTGCCTTCTCCCAGATCGCCAGCGCTCGCTCGAACGAGCGCTGGGCTTCGTCGTACTTGCCCTGTGAAAACGCCAAGATACCCAGGTTGTTGAGCCAAATCGTCATGACGGGGTGGTCGGGCCCCAGCACCTTCTCCCGGATGGCCAGCCCTCGCTCGTACGAGTCGCGGGCTTCGTCGTACTTGCCCTGCAACTGCGCCAAGCTGCCCAGACTGTTGAGCGTTTCCGCCATATCGGGGTGGTCGGGCCCCCGCGCCTTCTCCAAGATGGCGAGCGCTCGCTCGTACGAGTCTCGGGCTTCGTCGTACTTGCCCTCTGACCGCGCCACGGTACCCAGGAATTCGAGGTACTCCGCGCTGGCCTCGTCCGTCCCCTCTGCCCGCGACATCGCCTCGGCGTGCTCCGCCCAACCTCGAGCCTCCGCGAGGCGGGCGAGCCGGACGCCCAAGACGTACAGCACCTTTCTCGAAGCGCTACCCGCCTCCGCCGGCATGCGTCGCGCCACCGCTGCACGGTACGCCGGCCGCAGGACCGCCGCGGCGCCTTCGTAGTCTCCCAGGTGGTCTCGCAGCCATCCCTGACGGAGCCACGCTCGGACCATCAGCGGCTCGTAGTCGAGCGTCTCGCCCTTCTCCACCACGTCGTCCACCAGCCGCAGCGCCTCCTCGTACTTCCCGGTGTCCTGCTTGGCCTTCGCCTGCACCAGCTGCTCGTCCAGCGCCGCCACCTGCTCCGCCACTGCGGGGTCCTCCGGCGGTGGCACGTCGGCCCGCAGCGCCTCCACGTCCGCGCAGCGCTCGAGCCCCGGCACGCTCGTTACTGCTCGCACCGCGTTCTCCACCACCGTCGCGTCCGCCCGCGAGAGCTCGTCCACCGTCGCCCGCAGGTGCAGCCTTCGCTCGCGCAGGCAGGCCATGCGAAGGCTCATCTCCGCCTCGCTCTGCTCGTTTCGTACGCGGGTCGCCTCGCAGGTCTCGGTGTGCTCCATGGCCCACGCCTCGGCGTACCGATCGAGCGGTGGCTCCACCCGCTCCCATGTGTCGGGCGCATAGGACAGCCCCGTGCCGAGGATTGCGGTCCGCAGTTCCTCCCGGCGTGCCTCGTCCCACACCCCCTCGAGCTGTCCCCGTGCCCCCGTACAGCGGCTCAGCCACTCCATGGCCTGCGTGACTCCCAGCCCGCCGCCGAGCCCCAAGAGCCCCACGGTCACGCCGAGCGCCAGCCAGCGCCTTCGCCGGGGCGCGACCAGCCCCTGGAGTCGCTCGAGCAGTGCCTCCATCGACGGCCAGCGCTCGGCCGGGTCGGTCGACAGGCCGCGTAGCAGCAGCTTGCGCAGCGGCTCGGGTACCGACGTCGGCTTCGGAGCCGAACGGATCTTGCCCGCCCGTACCGCGACCATCAACGCCTCCATCGTGTGCCCCTCGAACGGGCGCTTGCCATGGAGCGCCTCGTAGAGTGATACGCAGAACGAGAATTGGTCGCTGCGCGCGTCGACCTGTCCTCCGTCCATCTGCTCCGGTGGCATGTACGCTGGCGTGCCCAGGACCGCGCCCGTGTCGGTCAGCGAGGCCTCGAGCGGCACGCCCTCGTGAACGTCCGGACGCGTCCGCGTGATCGTGCTCGGCTCGTCGTCCGCCTCGCCGCCCAGCCGCGCGAGCCCGAAGTCCAGCACCCGCGGTCGCCCCTTCTCGTCGACGATCGCATTGCCCGGCTTGAAGTCCCGGTGGATCAGCCCTCGCTCGTGCGCCGCGGCCAGCCCGGCACCGACCTGCATGAACACCCGCACGCATTCCCGCCAGTCTGGTCGCGGTTGCTGTTCCATCCACTCCCGCAGCGTCCTTCCCTTCACCAGCTCCATCGCCACGAACGTCTGCCCTTCGACCTCCCCCACCTCGTAGACCTGCACCACGTTGGGATGCGACAGCTTCGCCAGCGCCTGCGCCTCCCGTCGCAGCCGCTGGGCATGTCGCTCGACGAGCCCCTGGTGCAGGACCTTGAGCGCCACCGGGCGATCCAGCTCGCGGTCGTACGCCCGCAGCACGACCCCCATGGCGCCCTGACCCAGCACGTCGAGCACCACATAGCGCCCGAGCTTTCTCGGCTCTGCCGCGCGCTGGAACAGCGCCTCGAACACTCGCGCCTGCTCGATCTCGTCGGCGAGCCCGCCGAGGCGTGGTCTGGGCAGCGCGGGGATCGCCATCGACGTCTGCGACGAGAGCTCCTGCTGTGCGTCGCTGGCGCGTTCTGCGGTCGATGGCGCGGGAGTTGCCTTTACGTCCGGCATCATCCGAGGTGTACGGCGGCGGGCGGGAGCGATTGCATCTTGGCGAGGAACGTTGTGCAAGGGCTTGGGGAGTCGAGCCGAGAGTATGTACTCGCGACTGCTCACCCAAGGAGCCCAACGGGATCACCTTCGGCTGATTCCGCTCGGGCTCCGCGGATGAAGTGCGCGGCGGTGAGCCGCGCGGCCGACGGCCGAGGTCACGGCCATCGGCGCTCGGACTTGATGCGGGCGAGCAGGGTGGCGAGGCCGGTCTCGTCGAGCGCGGAGAGGCGCGTGCGCTCGCGGGGATCAAGGGGGATCTGGAGCAGCTCGCAGGCGGTCTCGATGGCCTCGAGCCGGCCTTCGACGAGGGCCTTGGCGCGGCCCTCGACTAGGCCCTTGGCGCGACCCTCGGCGAGACCCTTGGCGTGCGTCCGCTTGCGGATCCTGGCCAGCTCCGGGTTGTGCTTGGCATCCAGGGCGAGGACCACTGCGTCATCGGCTTCGGCCGCGTCGAGCAGCGCACGCACGGGGATGGGGCGAACGAGAACGGGGTCGGAGATGGTGTCCTCGAGGTCGAGAGGGAGCCAGCGTCGCTTGGAGGGCGACCACTCGCAGATCTCGCCCGGCTTGACGAAGAACGCAAACACCCGGCGTACGCCACACTGGGTGAGGTCCTTGGCGCGGGTGGTCATGCTCCGGCGCGACTGGGTGTGGACGACCTCGAACGCGAGCTCCTCGAGATAGCGGTTGCCGGTGCGAGGGTCGGTACCGTCGCGACGAACGCAGACGTCGGTGGCAAAGTCGGAGCCCGGGCCGGCGTAGGTGAGGAGATCCGCGGAGGTGACGAAGCCTTCGCTGGCGTGGCTGCCGATGACGCGATCGAGCAGGCTGTGAGGGTCGGCGTGCTCGGCCTTGGCCGGGAGCGCCTGAACCCGACGGCCCCGGACGAGCTCCTCGCGGGTCTCGGGCTCGACGAGGCGATCGTCGACATACGGCGGAGGCTCGGTTGCGGCAGGGAGACGCACGGCGGAGGAGGAGCCGGACGAAGGAGCGCGCCGAGCGTCGGCGGGGGTGCGGCCGGGGGCCATGAGTGGGTAGAGCATAGCGGAAGGTTTGGGGGGAGGGAGGGAGTGCGGGAGGGATGTGAGGGGAGTGTGGATGGGATCGTGCCGGTGGGTGGATGGGCGAGGGGGAGGAGGAGAGTGAGGGTGATCAGCGATGGGAGCAATGCGGTGCCGCCGAGCTACGGGGCAACGGAGTCCAATGATGAATGACAGTGTAGTGCCGGATTCTTTGGAATCACGATCTGAGTGCAGAATTATCAAACTGTAACGAATGGGACCAATGCGAACCGTCAGTGGCAATGCCGCGCTGGTGGTGGGTGGACCGGGTTGTATCGATTGGTGGCGGAGTACTGTACTGATCGCGTACAGCCGGTGCCTACGGTACGCGGTCAACATGGCCGGGATGCACGACAGAAACTACGGTCTTCGATACGTGTAGGTAACGCCACTGCTGTGCAGGCGGCGGTTGTTGTAGATTGCGCCCGTACGCACCGCAGGCACGACCCCGGCCCGCACGAGCGACGACTTGCCGGAGCCGGACGCCCCCACCAATGCGATGAAGCGTTCCCAGTTGCGCAGCGCTTCGAGCAGCTTGGCCTCGTCACGTTCGCGCCCAAACATCCACCCTGCATCGGCCTCGGTGAACGATTGCAAGCCGCGATAGGGACGCTCGCGCCCCTCGTCGATCCACGGGCCTCGCGGAGCCTGGCCCGTGAGCGTCGCGGCCAGTCGAGCAATCTCGGCCTCCCATGCCGCCTCGTCCCTCAGGTCGGCCTTCTGCCGGTCTCGCAGGAACACGGGCAGCTCGACATCCTGCGATGCTCCGGGCAGCACCACGGGCACGACCATGCCCGCGCCCCTGGAGGTCGCCCGCTCGACCGCCGCTCGCCACTCGGACTCGTGCCACGCCGACCAGCCATGCGCCCCGATGCACACGAGCACCGCGGGCACCTGCTCGAGCACCCGCATCCACAGGTCCCCCGGCGCCAGGTCCCACTTGTCGAACCACGGCCGCACTCCCGCCTCGAGCAGCGCTCGGCACAGCCGCTCGACCACGGGCTTGTCGAGGCCGTTGTGGCTGACGAGGACGTCGTAGGTCGTGCACGTGCCCAACGGGGCGATGAATATCAGGATGTGCCTGGCCCCTTCGGGCAACCGGAGCGTGCTTCTCGATCACGTCCTCGTGCCTGAAGACGCACTTCTGGATTTCAGGAACGATGCCGACGCGGCACGGCTGTGGTCAGAGCCGGCAGAGGGTACGAGATCACCGACGCGGGGGCGCGGAGGCTGAGGGCGTTGCTGGCTGACGATGGTGGGGCGTAGGCAGTGTGGGTGGTACGCGTGCGGGACACAGAGAGCCTCCGTGCACCTTGGCGGGCACGCCATGGTGTGGCGAGGTCCCGGGATGACGCGTCGCGTAGCTGGGCTTCGTTGCGGCGATCAGACGGCGGCGGGTGGTGGGGTCGGGGTGCCAGGTGGAATCGGGCTCACTCTGCACGGTGGTCACGAGCTCGGGCGCGCGGTCGGTGGCTTCGAGGCGGTCGACGTCGGCCTGGAGCTGGACGTACTGGAGCTCGAGGTCGAGGTTGCCGGCGGTGTCGAAGGTGAGCACCGGGTAGTGCTCGATCACGACCTTCGGTGGCTTGGTGAAGCGTTCGATGTGGAGAACGGCGAAGCGGACGCATTGGTTCGCGAGCTCGGGCATCGAGGCATCTCGCCGGTCTCGCTCGTCTCCGTGTCGACCCCGGTGTCGTCGAGCCCGGGCCCCGTGCTCGTTGCATCGCTCCCGGTGTCAGCCTCGGCGCCGTTCCCTTCGCTCGAGCCCTCGCTCGCAGCGCTCGTCGCCATCCCGCCCCCTTCGCTCGAGCCCTCGCTTGAGCCCTCGCTCCCGCTTGCATCCACAACAGACGGGCTCGTACACCCTGGCCCTACCACCACCAACCCCAGCGACACCACCATCGCGAACAGCCGAACGACGCTCATGCCGATACCATCCACGAGACCGCTCCCCCCGTCAACGCATCATTCCACCCCTACACATTCGTGCCACTACCTCCACCACGACCCGAACGTATCACCACAATCAACCATCGCCCCAATCTCCCCACCACCGCACCCCGCCACCCCGCACGATGACCCACAAGACCCTCATCACACGATCCCACCTCGCGATCTGACCCCATCGCCACCCCACTTCATTCCCAGCCCCCCTTATCATCCCCCCAACCCCACCCCCAACCTATTCAGGTGAAGTCCAGATGATGTCCCGAGATCTCCAAGAAAAGCTACGGCAAGAGGAGCGAACGATCGAGCGGCGGCTCGCGCGAGCGAAAGGGGGGCACGAAGCCACGCTCGGACGATCCCGAGCTCTCGACGCGAAGCGTGCGCTTCGAGCTTTCGGACCGCACGCGAGCCCTCAACGCCGGCGGGCTCGGAGCGATCCTCCCGATGGTCGCCGGCCTGGGCCTGGCCCGGCGCATCGACGAGGGGCTCCCGCTGCTCGAGCGCTACCGGCCGTACCACGAGTCCGATCACGTGCTCAACCTCGTCTACAACGTGCTGTGCGGCGGGCGAACGCTCGACGACATCGAGATGCGTCGCAACGACCCCGTGTACCTCGACGCGCTGGGTGCTCGAGCGATCCCCGACCCGACGACGGCGGGGGACTTCTGCCGGCGGTTCAGCTGCTTCTCCGCATCGTGCCGGCCGCTCACCCCCGCGGGTCCAAAGAACACAGCGACCGTCGAGCTCGCTGCGAGCGCCCGCTCGAGCGCCGGGATCCGCGGGTCCCCCGGCACCAGATGCCACCTGTCGAGGAACGGCCGCAGCCCCGCCTCGTCCCGCACCCACGTCGCGACCTCCTCCACCGCGGCCTCGTCGGCGCCGTTGTGCGAGAGGAAGACGTCGCACTCCACGACCGTGGGTGCCCGCAATGATGCCGGCGGCTCTTGCGATCGTCACGGGGGTTTGGCGTCACCGCGCGAGTGCGGCCGAACGCAAGCGGCGAAACGGCCATCCCGGAGCGGAACATCCACCGGGTCCGAATCACGGGCAGCTCAGGACGCGGACAGCCCGCGCGGCCGAACGATCCGGGTGTGCGCGGCGAGCTGCCGATCACGGCTCCTCTCGCTTGCGCGGCGTGCCCTTCGCCACGCCCTCACCAAGCCGCTTCGTCTCCGCCACGACGCGATCGAAGTCGCTCTCGAAGAGGCGGTCCTGCACGATGCGGTACTTCTCGAACTCGCTCTCGGCGTGAGCGCGGGCAATCTCGGCGGTCACCTTGCCTGCGTCCTGCAGCACCTCGCGATCGGTCGCAGCAAGGAATCGGTTCAGGCGCGTCTCCCAGTCCTGCATGGTCATGGGGATCTTGCGGAGCGCCATGTCCTCGGCCACGTCGAGGTAGGCGTTCACCAGCCGCGAGAGCTGCGCGAGCTCCGACGCGGTCAGGTAGTTCTTGGCTACGACCACGTCGAACTTCTGGATCTTGCCTTGGGGCGCGTCGGTCCAAGTGTGGAGGCCCATGTGCTCCCTGGTCGCGTCGGCGCGGTCGACGATGACCTCGGCTGCGGTCTGGCCGTGGATGGCCCAGTGCAGCTTGTTCTGCACGGTGGCGAAGAAGCGCTTGGTGGCCTGCGCCGTCACGTCGTAGTCGACGGAGGTCGCGTAGATGTCGGTGATCTTCTGGTAGAACTTGCGCTCCGACAGCCGGATCTCGCGAACGCGCTGGAGCTGCTCCTCGAAGTAACGATCGCTCAGGACGGAGCCGCCGCGCTCGAGACGCTCGTCGTCCATCGCGAAGCCCTTGATGGTGAACTCCTCGACGACCCGCGTGGCCCACTTGCGGAACTGCACCGCGCGCTCGGAGTTGACCTTGTAGCCGACGGCGATGATCGCCGCGAGGTTGTAGTGCTTGGTGTCGTAGGTCTTGCCGTCGGCGGCAGTTATTCGAAAATTTCGAATGACTGCGTCAGCCTCGAGCTCGCTGTCCTCGAACAACTTCTTCACGTGGTAGTTGATGGTCGGGACCTCCACGTCGTAGAGCTGCGCCATCATCTTCTGGCTGAGCCACACGTTCTCGTCGGCGTAGACCGCTTCGACGCCGTCCGTGCCGCTGGCCGCCACGAAGGTCAGGTACTCGGCCGCCGAGGAGCGAACGAGAGAGGCGGGCGGCTTCTTCTTGCGGGTCATGCCGCCCCTCCCGAGTGCTTGCTGTCGGTCGACATGGCCTCGGTGAGCCCGAAGTGGCGTTTCGCGAACGTCGACGAGCCCTCCACTTCCTCGACGTCGAGAGGGATGGCTGACGGGTCGATCGGCATGACGGCCTCGAGGCGGAGCACCGCGATGCCGAGCTGCTCGCACCATGGGTTTGGCGGCACGGGGCGAGCGTAGCCGAGCCCGAGGGTGAAACGGCCATCGCGGAGCGGAACATCCGCCGCGGCCGAATCCTGCGGCGCGGGACGACCTCACAGAGTGCCCGCTTGCCGGCGCCAGCGCCGAAGCCCGGCTTGACGAGGGTGGTCGTCCGGCGATGCTCACGGGGATGACGCGGACGAGTGCAGTCCCGCCGCGAGCTCGACCGGCGCCAGCGAGAGCGCATCATGAGGTATGACCCCGCTCGCGCCATCCAGCTCCTTCGGGCTGGCTGTGGTGATCCGGCCGCTGCGTTCCGGCCGCTGCGTTCCGGCCGGGGCAAGCGCAAGCCATTCGTCACATCGTCGAGGGGCGCGGCCGCCTGCTCGTGGTCCAGAAGACGGGGTGGGGCGACGCGTGGTGGAGCTCGGGGTCGTGGTGGCGATCAGGCGGCGGCGGGTGGCGGGGTCGGGGTGCCAGGTGGAATCGGGCTCACTCTGCACGGTGGTCACGAGCTCGGGCGCGTAGTCGGTGGCTTCGAGGCGGTCGACATCGGCTTGGATCTGGGCGGACTGGAGCTCGGGTCGAGGTTGCCGTCGGCGTCGAAGGTGAGCACGGGATAGTGCTCGAGGGCGACGCGCGGTGGCTTGGTGAAGCGCTCGATGTGGAGGACGGCGAAGCGGATGCGCTGGTCGGCGAGCTCGGGCATCGCGGCATCGGGCTCGCCGCGCCAGAGGCGATCGAGGTGGTACGGGGAGAAGGGACGGATGTTGCCGTCGGTGTCGAAGTAGAACGCGTGTCGTCGATCGAACTCGATATCCATGGTGGTCTCCATCGAAAGTGGAGTCGCCAACATGATCTATGAGCCAGAGTTGTCAACGATCGAGATCGAGAAATCAACACTTATGAATCGAGACACGACCGCTGCAGTCGCGGCCGACGGTGTTCACGCGGTCGTGATGGGCGGGAGCTCGGGCAGGTCGATGAACCAGACGTCGCCGAGGGCGTCGCTGGCAACGACGGCCGTCGGGCAATACCGCCAACGCTGCGGCGTCGTGACTCGCGGCATGTCCCGCGGAGGACCCCGCGCTCAGCACCGATACCTACGCTACCTCGGTCACGGCAACAACGGGACAACTGAGGGGCTCGAGGGGCTTGCCGTCTTTTAGTAGAGGTAGACGGCACCGGACTCGGTGGAGGAGTTGTCGGACTGGTTGGCGGCGATGCCGGTGGCGTTGCTGTCTTCTTGGTAAGCGCCGACGGCGAGGGTGTTTCCGCCTCCGCTCAGGGCCACGCTGTAGCCGAAGTGGTCGCTCGCGCCGGTGTTGGAGGCCTTGACGTAGGCCTGCTGGGACCAAGCACCCATGCCATCGCGGGTGAACACGAAGACGGCACCGGAGTCGGGGACGGCATTGTCGGCCTGGTTGCCGGCGATGCCGGTGGCGTTGCTGTCTTCGAAGTAAGCGCCGACGGCGAGGGTGTTGCCGTCTCCGCTCAGGGCCACGCTCCGGCCGAAGTAATCGATCGCGCCGGTGTTGGAGGCCTTGACGTAGGCCTGCTGGGACCAAGCACCCATGCCATCGCGGGTGAACACGTAGATGGCACCGGAGTCGGTGGAGGAGTTGTCGGCCTGGTTGCCGGCGATGCCGGTGGCGTTGCTGTCTTCTTGGTGAGCGCCGACGGCGAGGGTGTTGCCGTCTCCGCTCAGGGCCACCCTGTAGCCGAAGTAGTCGCTCGCGCCGGTGTTGGAGGCCTTGACGTAGGCCTGCTGGGACCAAGCACCCATGCCATCGCGGGTGAACACGTAGACGGCACCGGAGGCGGAGGAGG